>Ga0316197_10000253_pt1 | contig 38366 bp, 34 predicted proteins | sample OudBiesiAoxic_MG_FD_204939 | JGI IMG/M metagenome (GOLD analysis project Ga0316197, IMG submission 204939) | Coastal sediment microbial communities from Oude Bieten Haven, Netherlands - site A oxic | ecosystem: Environmental > Aquatic > Marine > Coastal > Sediment | place: Netherlands... | reverse complement strand
TAAATCTCTTAGGATTCATCTTCCCATTATATCTAAGTAGATATTTACCATCTTTTTTAGCTACATCTAAAAGTGTTTTATGACCAGTTTCTAAATTTTCCATAGTTGTACTAAATACTGACCAAATTCCTTGAACTTTTTCTAGTTTCCCTTGAACAGTCAATCTTTTTTGTACTTCATTAGTTTTTTTAGAATATAGTTCTGCTTTTACTGGAATATAACTTTCCTTTGTTACCCAAGTTATTCTCTTAGCATACTGTGAATCATCTTTTTCTACTGGAACAGATTCCACTACATAACAATCATATTCTCCATATTTTTCCTCTTTCAATAGCTTATGTGTATCCTCAAAAACCTCTCTTGTTTCCATGTCTCCATATGTAAAGTCAGATCCTACAAATGATGATGTTTTATCTGAAGATGATATTCTTCTAACTCTTCCAAGGGCTGGTAGGTAGATCCATTTATCGTCGTCTTTTCCTATCTCATTTTCCACCTGCAAAAATCTTGTTTTCGCAATTGAAGCAGGAGCTTTAAACTCCATTACTACTTTAGAAAGATCTTTTTCTATATCGTATTTATATCCCCAAGTCATAAGTCTTCTATCTGATTCCACTTTTCCACTTTTTGAAACTAATTTCATTTCCATAGCTGCCATAACTGTCTTCCCTGTATCTCTATCCCTAGCTAATTGAGAAACTTCTGTTCCAGTAATGGCAAAACTTGGGATAGCCATTAGTATCCCTAGACCTAGCATCATAATTTTTTTATTCAACTTACTATTTTTCATTATTATTCCTCCCCTTTTTTGAAACAAATTTTGGTTTAAACAAATTTAATAATATAGGCAGCAAAATCATAGATCCCATAGATGATGTTATCATGGTAATACAAACTAATAGTCCTAAGTTCTTTATAGGATTAAAATTTGAGAAGATAAGTACTGCGAACCCTAGTGCTACTGAAATTGCATTAAATATAATTGCTTTTCCTGAACTATTTAACGTTTTTTTCGTTACAATCTCTAAATCCGATGTGAGAATTCTTTCATAATGGTATGTTGTTAGGAAATGAATTGTATAATCGACTCCTATACCAATGGCAATTGACGCCACCATGGCAGTCCCTATATCTAATTTTATTCCTGTGAATCCCATCAACCCAAAGTTTATAAATAGAGATACAATAAGTGGAATAATTCCATAGATCCCCGCTATAATAGATCTAAACGAATATGCTACTATAACGAATACTATTATAAGAGATGTTATTATACTTATAATTTGACTAGAAACAATCAAATTATTTACAGCTAAACTCATATCTCCTGCACCTGAAACTGTCACTGTATAACCTTCTGGGAAATTTTCATCTGCATAACGAGAAATTTCATCTTTTAAACCTGATATAAATATATTACTAGCAGATTTTAATTGAAATAACATCCTTGTAGACTTTGGCTCTAATCTATCATCTGCAAATGAATCTAATTCACCTGAATACAATAAAAGGTATTGAGATACCAAGTTTTTTAATTCTGCCCTTGTCTCTGCTGGGTATTTAGCTGGATCATAAGGAACTTCATTATATGCTTCTCCCTGATAGTTTGTTGCTCTATTCATTACTGTTATTAATTCTTCTGCTGTTAAATTTACCTTTTTAGCATCTAATAGAGCTGCATTTAATATAGTTAGTAGATCTGCTTCACTTATTTTTTCCCTACTAGGAATAGGTTTTACTTTATTTTGATTTTCTAAATCAACAGATTCTGTCTGTACTACATTATCAAAAGCATCATCAAATGTATCTTCTCCAAACCCATCATCATCAAAACTTTCTTCTTCAAAATTGTCATCACCAAAGCTATCATCAAAGCCATCAGACATAACGCCATTTTCTATTTGAGCGACTTCTATTTTTTCTGCTATAGGATCGATTTCCTCTGGATAATTCATGACTTTATTCATTCTCTTTATAAAATCTGAAAAACTTATTACCTGTCCTACGTATTCATGGTTTGATACAAAATGTTCCTTCATATTATCCATGGCTTTTAATATCTCAGGATCTGTAAGGTCTCCCTTTTCTTTTCCTTCTATTACTACATTTATAAAGTTACTTCCATTAAAATTATCATTTAAATATTCATCTGCCTGTCTAACTGGAGTTCCTTGTTTGAAAAATTCTACAAGAACACTATCTATTACAACCTTAGATGTTCCATATATAGAAAGTGCCATTATTATTGTTGTGAGTAATATTACACTTGATTTTTTTCTAGTAAAAAAGTGGTATAGATGCATAAGTAGCTTTGTCATAAATGTTTCTTCCGAATGATCCTCTGTATTTACCTTTGGTTTCTTTAGTAACAAAATAGATGGAATAAGTGTCACTGCTACAATCAAAGCACCGAAGACTCCCAGAGCTGTAAATAATCCAAAGTTCTTTATAGGCATTATTTTACTAGTTGCTAAAGATCCAAATCCTGCAATAGTTGTAAGTCCTGCTAAGAAAACAGCGTTTCCTACTTTCTGTACATTATGAAGTACGATCTCTTTATGCTCCTCATCTGTCAATTCTTTCCCTGCTGATTTAACATCGTCATAATAATGAGATATTATATGAATTCCATATGCACTTCCTACAGCTATTAGGAGTACAGGAATTATAGTGGAAACCATAGTAAGTGGTATTCCTAATCCTGCCATGAGTCCTATAGACCAGATAGTACTAATCACTACTGTTAAAAGAGGGAGAAGAACTCCACCTATTGTTTTAAATGATATATATAGAGAGGCTATTACTATAAGAATTACAAATGGAATCAATTTTTTCATATCCGCTTGCATACTTTCACCCATCAAAGTGTTTAAAACTGGTTGTCCAGCTAGATAAAAACTCATATTTTTATCATCAGAATAAGTTCTTACTTCCTTTCTAATCTCTTGAAATAACTTTTCTTGCTCTATAGCTGTTGTTCCATCTTCTAATTGAACAAGGATAGTTGTAGATTTAAAATCATCTGTATAAAGAGACCTTGAATACATAGATTTCCATGATAGAAGTTTATGCTTTATTTTATCTAAATCTTCTTTTGTTTGTGGAAGCTCACGAACAATAGCCTCAACTTCCATCCCTTCTGATGTTCCTTCAATAAAATCTGTATTTGTAAGAGATTTTACCTCATCTACCTTTGCAAGATCTTCAAATTTCTTTGTCAATTTATCTATAAAGGCTATATTTTTAGCTGTGAATATATTTTCTGAATTAAATTTAACTGCTAAAAGTATTGCATCTGAACTACCAAAAGTTTCTGTGGCTTTATCATCATTTAACCTAGATATATGAGATTTTGGTAAAAATATTTTAACATCATTATCGATTACTATCTTTGGCATTTGTACTGCAAATAGTAGTGTGATTATTCCTATAAATAGAATAATTAGTTTTGGATGGTCATATAATTTTTTCATGTATTTCCTCCTATAATTTTTGTATCATTTTACCAATATAACTTATTGAAAATAAGATTTTTTCTTTATTTATTTTTTCTATATTCAGTATATCCCTTTCTGATGATGCTTTTATTACCCCCCATACACAATCTACAAATATTAATTTTTCTGCATCTGTATATTTATAATTAGTCCATTCTAATATTTCTGCTAAAGCTTTGGTTAATTTTATTGTATGTGTTTTTATTATCTCACAAACCTCTTCTTTCTCTATTTCTGAAAAAGCTTTTAAATATAACTTATAAAAATCTTTTCCTGTTTCTAAAACATCACATATATTATCTACCAGTAATTTCAAGTTATCTTGAAATTCATTTTCTGGTTCTATATTTTGAAACGCTTTCTCCAAAAAACTATCTAAAAACTGCTTAACTATTGATACAAATATTGCATCTTTATTTTTAAAATATCTATATAATGTTCCTTCAGCCATATTTGCCTTTTTAGCTATTTCTAAAGTTTTCATCCCCTGATAATTTTTAGTCCGTAGAAGTTCAATTGCTGCTAAAACTATTAATTCTTTTTTATCTTGCTTTTTATTACTCAGCATATAACCTCCTTGTATAATGAAATAGAGCAATATAAGTACTATTTCTAGTTTATTTAATCTTTAAACTCAAAAATGAGTGACTACTCATTTACGTTTAATAATAAAACTTTTTTTTAAATATGTCAAGGGAAAAAAATTACTTCTCACACATAATGATAATATTTTATACATAAAGTTAACTTTTAACTTTTTTTCTCTAGTGTCTGTAAAATGTGGCCATATTTCTTTTTTTATAATATTTATGATATAATATATCTAATGAAATCTAATAAAAGAGGAATGATTATTAATGAACTATATAAAAAAAATTAACATCTTTTTTAAAAAACAAAGAAAAAATATATTTATTGCCATCTTGGGATTAATATTATGCCTTACAGCATTGACTACTATTACATATTTTAGTGTCAAAGGAAAAATTACATCCTATACAGCTTCGGAACCAATTATAATCTACGATAAGGATGAGAATATCGTAGACTATCTGTCCAAGCAAAAAGGTGAAAACGCAGATATCAAAGAGATCCCTGATTACCTTCAAAAAGCTTTTATATCTGTAGAAGATAGAAGATTCTATTCCCATCATGGAATAGACGTATGGCGTCTCGGAAAAGCTGTTCTAGTAAATCTTTCCAAAGGAAGAATTGCTCAAGGGGGAAGTACCATCTCTCAACAATTAGCTAAAAATGCCTTTTTATCCAACGAACGTACATTTACTCGTAAATTTAAAGAACTTATTATCACACTAGAGATTGAAAGAGTTTATTCTAAAGATGATATTTTAGAAAAATATATGAATGAAATTTATTTTGGTTCTGGCTCTTATGGAGTTAGGGAAGCAGCCAAAGATATATTTAATAAAGATATTTCAAAGGTAAATCTGGCTGAGAGTGCTATGTTGGCAGGAATTCCCAATAGACCTAGCATGTATAATCCTAGAAAAAATCTAGAAGCTGCCATTAAAAGAACCCACCTTATACTAAAGCTTATGTTGAATCAAAGTTATATCTCTCAAAATGAATATGATACCGCTATAAATCATAAATTTATCTTAGAGTCAAACTACAAAAAAACTTTTTTTTCCGATAGAAATATAACTGTCATTGTAAAAGACGGCAGAAAAAAAAGAGAATCTACAAAAGCACCTGATTTTATGGATATAGTCGAAGAACAAGTTGTAGACTTAGTTGATCCAGTTATCTTTTCTAGAGGAGGATTCAAAGTCTATACTACTTTAGACAATGAGATGCAAAAAATTGCAAAGGATACATTTGAAAATTATTCAAAATTTAAATCTAATAAAAAACTCCAAGGTGCTATGGTAACTTTGGATGCTAAAACAGGGGAAGTTAGGAGTATTGTAGGAGGAAAAGGTTATAGGTCTGGTAACTTTAATCGTGGTGTAGATGCTAAAAGACAAATTGGATCCACCTTTAAACCATTTATATATTATACAGCCCTAGAAAAAGGATATACCATGAATCAAATTATAGATGCTTCTAATACTAAATACGGAAATTGGGCTCCCCGAAACTATAGTAATGCTAAATATAGAAACATTACCTTAGTACAATCCTTGGAAAAATCAGTCAATACAGTGGCTGTTAAACTATTAAATGATGTAGGAATAAATGATGTTATAGATAATTTTAATCAAACAGGAGTGGAGTTAGAATTCACCAAAGATCTTACAATAGCTCTAGGTTCTACCAGTGCTAGCCCATTGGAATTAGCTACTTCTTACCTTCCATTTTCTAATGGTGGAATTGCACATAAAAATTCTTTTATTACTAGAATTGAGGATACAGATGGAAATATTATCTATGAAAACGAGGATTTAGAAGGCATAGATATTTATAATTCCATAGATACCTCTCTTATGACTTATATGCTTGAAAAAGTAGTAGAATATGGATCTGGAAGGGGTGCAAAACTGCACTCTCGTCTTGGATTTAATGTAGATCAAGGTGGAAAAACAGGAACATCTAATGATTTTAGATCTGCCTGGTATGCTGGATTTACTCCTGATTATGTCACTGTAGTATACATGGGCTATGATGATAATACTCCTATGCCAAAAAATTCTTCCGGTGGACGTATGGCAGTTCCTCTATGGAAAAACTATTATCAAACAATGATCGACAATAAGATATATAACCCCTCTTCATTTGATTTTATAGATGAAAATATCAATAGTGGAGAATTAGTTAGCAGAAATATTGATCTTCGAAGTGGAGAGGTAAAGAGAGCTCCCAAGGAATTCAAAAGGGAAGTCTTATTTAAAAAAGGACAAGTTCCTGATACAATTACTGAAAAAATATTTAAAGGGATCAAAAGCTGGTTCAATTAAAACTTATTTAGATAAAAAAAGAACTCCTCCAAAACTATAGTTTTGGAGGAGTTCTTTTTTTAATTATTATACTTCTAATTAGATTCTTTAAAAGCAATTATTTTTCTATTTTTTAATATTCTGATAAACATAAATACTCTTTGCTGCATAGACTCATATCTATCATTTTCTGTTTCCAAAAGAATATTAATGATCTCATATATTGTATTTTTTCCATCGATATTTTCCCAGACTAAAGTTCCTAATCCATCTAGTTCTAGAGTACTAGTACTAGATTTTTTAGTCATCCATCTCAAAGTTTTTTGAAGAAGGCTAGTATGGGTAAAGATAAGATGGATATTTCCATCTTGTCTTTTACAATCTAAATGAAGTTTTACAGGTATAATATCTAGAAAATTTTCTTCATTTTTCTTCATTTTTGCTCCTTATTCTAAGTATAACTTATTGATTTTATATTATTCAGGTAGTTGTTCATCTGAAGCTTTTCCAGAAACTACTTGAATATAGATCCAAACAGCTAATGCCGCGAAGATTATAAATCCTACAGTAGAATTTGTAGTGATAGCTCCAAATTTTCTTCCGAATGCAGATAAATCTTTTCCTAGAGTGATAAATACCGCCAGTAAAATACCTATTAAAGCGTCTCCAGCAACTAATCCAGAAGATAGTAAGATACCTTTCTCTACTCTTCCTTTTTTCTCTGTTAAATTTTTCTTGAATTTCATCTCAACAACTTCTCTTACCAATGCTCCAGTTAAGATAGCAGCTGATAATTGAATTGGTAAGTATAATCCTAAAGCGATAGGTAAGATAGATAATCCTAAGAAGTTAATAACTACTGCGATTACTACACCGACAATAACTAATATCCAAGGGATCTCTCCTGTCATAACACCTTCAGATAACATTCTCATCAATCCTGCTTGAGGAGCTGGAACATCTACAGATCCTAGTCCAAAAGCTTTATGTAGCATAAGTACTACTCCACCTGCTGCAAATGCTGCTACTACTAATCCAGCAAACATTGACCATTCGATTTTCTTTGGTGTTCCACCAATTAAGTATGTATGTTTTAAACTTTGTGCTACTCCACCAGAAGTTGAAATAGATACACAAACTACACCTGCTGCTATGATAGCCATAATTTTTCCTAATTCAGGATCGATACCAGATACTTTGATAACTGATGCAATTACTAATAATGATGCTATAGTCATTCCAGATACAGGGTTGTTTGATGCACCCATGATTCCAGTCATTCTAGCCGATACTACACCGAAGAAGAATGAGAAGAATATTACCAAGAATGATACAATAAATCCTACTTTAGGTATTCCTGCTGATAATGGCACTAACCACACTATTAAGAATACTGCGATAGCTCCTGCTCCAACAAATGTTAGTGGAGTATCGATGTGTTGTCTTTCTACTTTATGAGCAGTTTTTTCTGCTTTTAAACCTATTATAGCTTCTTTGAAAGAACTGATGATAGCTGGGGCTGATTTAGCTAACGAGATAAATCCACCTGTTGCTACTGCTCCTGCTCCTATATATCTAATATAGTTAGACCAGATAGATATAGCTGACATCTCTGATATTAATTGAGTTGCTGGGAATATAGGAGTTGTCGCTCCTGCACCAATAAACTTGATTAATGGTATGAAACCAAACCATGCTAATAACGCTCCAGAGAACATTAAGATTGCTACTCCAGTTCCTACTATAAATCCTACTCCTAATAATGATGCTACTGCATTAAATCCAAAAGCTGTTCCTAACTTTGTAATAGCCCAAACTGGCCCTTCTGACCAAAGTCCTAATCCACCAGATAGAAATTTGAAAGCTCCACCCACTCCTAAACCTTTCAATACAGTTTTGAATCCTTCTCCACCTTTGTTGGCATTTACTAGGATCTCATAAGCTGCTACTGATTCAGGAAATAATAATACTCCATGTTCTTCTACGATCAAGTATTCTCTAAATGGAATAACAAATAAAGTTCCTATTAATCCACCTAATATAGTTATGATAGCTATAGAAACCATACTTAAGTCATGTCCCCATATAATAATAGCCGGTAATGTAAAGATGATTCCACCTGCGATAGATTCTCCTACTGCGGCTACTGAAGCCACTAAGTTAGCTTCTAATATAGAATCCTTTTTAAATACTGCCTTTAAGATTCCTGTTCCTAATATCGAAGCTGGAATTGCTGCTGCAATTGTTAATCCAGTCTTTAACCCTAAATATACGTTTGATGCTGCAAATATTACTGCAAATAAGATTCCTAATCCTATAGAAACTGCTGTAGTTTCAGACATCGCCGTATCCATAGATACAAAAGGTTTAAATTGATGTTTCTTCTCATTCATTTCTTTCCTCCTTAATTTTCAATAAAGTTAATTTTCACTATATTGTACAGTTATGATAACCTTCTTTCGGTTTTAAGTCAAGAACCTATATTTCGGCACTAAAGTTCATTTATATGTAACATTAACCATATCTGTATTCATTTTTAAATACAAAAAAATATTAATAGACTTAAAATTTATTTAAAAAACACTATCTTTCCTTAAAAATTTGATCATCTAAATTACTTTTATTACAGAAAAATGAAATAAAATTCTTTTTAAAGCGGACTTTTCTATTTTAAATAACTTTTTTTATTTTTGTTTTTCATCTAACTATATTTTTTTATTTACAATCGAATATTCTTAATTTTATCTAAATTCCTTTATTTTTTCATAAATTTTTATCTTTATTTTTTTTAAATACATAATTTTTTTTATAAAAGATTGTTACAACACAGTCTTTATTAAGTTTTCTTCTGCTTTTTATATTCAAAATCATTACAATCTCCAAGAAAAATATCTTCCAAACAAACGAATAAATAAAACTTAAAAGAAGTGATATAATTTATATATAATAAATTGATTAAAATTATATATGTAATATTTAAATTAGATTAAAGGACGTGATATATGTATTATGAAGACATGATGTTTAACAAAGAAGATGTCAGCCTATTAGTTTTTGAAAATAGTGAATTTTTAAACTGTATTTTTACAGGAATAACTTTTAGCAAAACAAGTTTCAACGGAACTACATTAGAAAATTGTACCTTTAAATCCTGCCAATTTATTTCTTCTACTTTCTATGATGCCAAATTTATAGATCTTAATTTTGAAAATTCCGAACTTATCAGTATAAGTATAAGTCATATCAATAAATTTATAATCGAAGTCTCCTTTATTGATTCCTATTTAAAATATTGCGATCTTAGTAAATTAGATCTAAATAAAACAAATTTTTCAAATTCGACTCTAAAGGAATGTCTATTTTTTGAAACTATTCTGAATCAATCTAATTTCAACAACTCAGATTTAGATGGATCATCCTTTGATAGTTGTAATTTAGAAAGATCTAACTTTAAAGGTGCTACGAATTACAGAATCAATCCTCTGACAAATCGTATTAAAGGAGCTAAATTTTCCCTCCCTGATTTGGTTGGGTTAGTCAGAGATTTTGATATTAAGATAGTATAACCCTCTTCCTTCTTATAGTCTCTCCCTAAATAGGGAGAAACTGAAGTAGAATAAATAGGTTTATAAATTACTAAATAATAAAAATAGGAGAGTCCAACGGACTCTCCTGTTTTTATTATCTAAATTTATAATGTCATTAATAGTTTGGCTAACATAAGAGCTGTTACAGTTCCTATTGCTGATCCAAATATTCCCATCATAAGTCCTGCTGGAATTAATGCTTCATCATATGTTCCTGCTAAGATTGGAGCTGATACAGATCCACCTACGTTAGCTTGAGAAGCTATACCACAGATATAAAGGTCTAACTTGAATACTTTTGCTAATATTAATAACACCACTAAATGGAATAATAATACTAATACACCTGCTACAATATAGATAGCTGCTTGACCCATATCGATTGTAGAAAAGTCTGTTGCCGTTGCGATTAATCCTACTACTACATATAAAAGTACACTACCTACATGGTCAGTTCCTTTAATTCTCTTTAATGGAGTCATACTTCCTAAGATACCGAATATTGTAGCTAAGATTACTACCCATCCAGATCCACTGAAGAATCCTCTAAGACCTGATAAGAAATTTGCGTCAGTTAATCCACCTGGGTTAACTACTTGTTTTCCAAGAACTAATACTATTCCTGCTACTCCAAGACCTAATCCTAATGTTAACATAAAGTCCATAAATTCATAGTCTCTCTTGTCTTCATTTTTAGCTGCTGTAGCATGAATATGACTTATGATCTTATCTACTTCATCACTGTTTGCACCAGAGAATTTGTTAAACTTTTCTCTCATTGGTGCTAAACTGATAAGTAATACTAACCAGAATGATGCACAGATATTATCCATTAAGAATGCATATGTCAGTGCTTGTGAACCATCTTTTACTCCTAGTCCTGCTTGAGCAGCAGCCATGTTTGTTGACCCTCCAACCCATGAAGAAGATAAGATTGAGAATGTTTGCCATGCATCTGCATCAAATCTTGATTTTAATGCCATGAATACAATTATAAATCCAATTATGATACTGGCTGTTACTGCCAAGAATGAACCCATTAACTTTGGTCCTAATTTAAATACATCTCTAATATCATTTTTTAATAGTAATAAAAATAACATCATTGGTAGTAAAAAATATTTTAATTGCCCGATAAAACTCGATAATTCTGGTGTTAATTCCCATATATGCATTGTTGCACCTATCATTCCACCAAAGTAAATAAATGTTAATCCCGGTATAACCTTGAATAATTTTAATTTTAATGTCTTTTCACAATACAATACTGCCGTTATGAATAATATCAATAACGAAAAATAACTAAATACGCTTGTTATCATTTGAATATCCTCCTGTTTCTATTTTTTTACGCTCTCCACCCTATAATTAAACTGTACATAAAACGAAGATTACGTTTTGTTTTCATTATATTCTAGCATATTTTTATAAGAATTCAAAGTTTTTTGTCATCCACCTAAATAAAATAGCCTAAAGTACTGTTTTTTAACTACATTTAAAAGAATACGTACGTATTATAGTGTACTATTATCTTAGAAAATAATTAAAGACTTTTCCGAAAAAATTACTTATTTTAAGTTTTTTTCTACTCTACATTCTAAAACTAAATAAGCAACGTGACATTATATCCAAATAAATACAATCCAAATTTTTATATGTTCCTAAATAATAATAAAAATATATATTTCTTTTTTCGAAAAAATATTATATAATCTATGAGATGACTCTGTAGCTCAGATGGATAGAGCGGCTCCCTCCTAAGGAGTAGGCCATGCGTTCGAATCGCGTCAGGGTCACCATTATTTATTAAAATTAAAAGCAACATAATGTTGCAACTTAAAAAGAAGATGAAATTTAAAAATTTCACCTTCTTTTTTTATTTTTATTTATTAAATATATTTAAGACATCATTAAAAGTTATCAGAATAATGAGCCCAAATAATATAATCATTCCCACCATATGAAATTTTTCCTCAAACCTCTTATTTACCTTTATCCCTATTACTTCTAAGAAAATAAATATTATCCTTCCACCATCTAAAGCTGGAAAAGGAAGTAAATTAAAGAATCCTATGTTTATCGAGAGTAATGCCGTTAACCAAAATAAAATCCCCATTCCACCTTGACTAGCATCTCCTACAATCTTAACTATTCCCACAGGTCCCGATATTTCCTTAGCACTTACCTCTCCTGTAACAAGTTGTTTAAATCCTTTTAATATCATTGTAAATAAATTTTTATAGGCAGTTCCTGACTCAGATACTGCATCTATAAATCCATATTTTTCTATACTATATTCTGGCAGTATACCGATATAATAATCATTCCTCTGTTCATCAAAGGTAAGTTTAACTTCTTTTTTTATGATCTCTCCATCTCTTTTTATAAGAAATTCCATGGTGTCACTATCTATATTTCCGTTTACACGACTTATATCTTCCCACCTATCTATCTTATTACCATCTATTTCTAATATTTCATCTCCCGTCTTTAAATTCCCAAAAGATTTAGAAGTTTCTACCATATTTCCAATTACAGGTTTTTCATTTGGAATTGCTTTTCCACTATAAAGTAAACTCCCCAAAACTATAATATAAGCCAATATAAAGTTCATTACTACACCTGCAATTAAAACTACAAACCTCTGAAATGCAGATTTAGTATTAAAACCATCTTTCACTACAGAATCCACTTCCATCCCTTTGATATTTACAAATCCTCCTACAGGTATAGCTCTCAAACAATATTTAGTATGTAATCCTTCATGAGAAAATAAAACAGGCCCCATTCCCAAAGAAAACTCCTCCACTGGCATCTTAAAAAATTTAGCTGTTAAAAAATGTCCCAATTCGTGAACCATTATTATGATTCCAAGTATAAGTATCGTTATTATTATATTCATCTAGATAACTCCTCACAAACTCTCAAAACTTCACTACCAATCTCATCTATTGTTTTTAGTTCCCCATCTTTTACACACATTACTTCCTTCCATGAATATTTATCTGCTATATAACAGGCATTGTCATGGGATTTTTGCATATATTCACGATCATTTTCATGGATATCCTTCTTATCTTCCCCTGTGATCTTATTTTTTCTCTTTTCCATGAGTTTATATGCCATCTCAGTAGGCATATTTAAAAAAACTACCATATCCGGCTTTGGAATTCCCATTCTTTCATATTCTAACTCAGTCAGCCACTCTAAATATTCATCTTTTTCCACCTTATCATCCATCTTTGATGCCTGATGAACCATATTAGAAGTTGTGTATCTATCTGAGATTATTATCCCTCCATCGTTATAAAATTTTTCCCAAATAGTTTTAAAAGACGCATACCTATCTACTGCAAACATAGTAGATACAGCATAGGTATTCACCTCTCCTACATTTTCACCAAATTCACCATTTAAATACATCTTTACAGGTGCCGATGATGGACTTTCATAATTTGGAAAGGTAACCTTCATAACTTTCTTTCCCATTTTTTTATATTTTTCATACAATAATTCTGCTTGAGTCTGCTTCCCACTAGAATCAGTTCCCTCTATTACTATCAATTTTCCCATTTCTACTCTCCTATAATCAATCTATTTTTTTCTAATATGGGTCTCAATTCTTCTAGATAGATCTCTCCCATTTTTTTATACCCTGTTTCATTGGGATGGATACTATCATACATATGTTTATTCCATACCCCTTTCCATATATCTTCTATAATATATACTCCTTCTTTTCCCTCTAACTCTTCAAATATTTTATCAAACTCTTTTTTAGAACCATTTTTTAAAATATTAAAAATTAACTGGTTCCCATAAAATTTAACTGCATAAACCCTTATATTTCTTTTTAAGAGTTCATCTACAATATAGTTTAAATTTGCTTTTGTTTTCTCTACTTCTATCCCTTGAATTAGATCATTTGCTCCTAATTCTACTATGACTACATCTGGACTATAATCCAAAACATCAGTTTCAAATCTTTGGAGTGCCGATACTGTTGTATCTCCACTTACACCCTTATTTATAACCTTTAACTTTAATTTAGACTGTAAATAATCTGGATAACTTCCCCCTGTAGGAGCACCATACCCAGCTGTTAAACTATCTCCATAACAAATTATAACACTATCTTTAGTCAAATTTTTGTCTCCTAAATCCTTATTAAAAAAATTATAACCCATATGGATGAAAACCACTACTACTAAAGTTAGTATAAACTTATTCATGAATTTTCCCCCTTAATGATTATTTTTACTATTTCAGCCCTACTCCAAGTCCTGTAGGTAAAAAATCCTGCTCCTACTCCTGAAGACACTATCACTGCCATATCCTTTATTTTTTTATAACCATAGACAACCTTATATTTAAGCATATATCCTAAATTTACAGGAAAAAACTGCCCTCCATGAGTATGCCCAGAAAGTTGTAGCTCTATACCCTCACTCATAGCTTCATCAAATTTTGGTCGATGATCTATTACAATTTTTGGATAACCACTTTCATAAATATCTTTTAATTTTTTTCTAGAATAATTTACTTCATCATCTCTAAATATAAATTCTAAGTCTTTTATTATAATCGATTTATCTCTCAAAATTTTGATTCCACATCTGTCTAGATATTCTATGTTTTTATCTACATTACCTATATACTCATGGTTTCCTAATACACCATAAACCCCATGTCTAGATTTTAGATTTTTTAATACCTTCTCAAATCCCTTTCCTTCTATATACTCCATATGAGATTCTACAGTATCTCCTCCAATCAATATACAATCATGAGACATTCCATTTACTTTTTCAACTATTTCTTCTACATAGCTTAAAGATCTCAATTCGCTCAAGTGAATATCTGATAAAAATACCAGACTTAATTCAGCATTATAATCAGGTATCTCTACTATATATTCCTTTATTTTTATTTTAATATAATTTCGGTACCCTCTCCACATTAATAAAATATAGAATATAAGACTGAATAGAAGAAATACAGGTGTTCTAATTATCCTTCCCCATCCTAAAACTTCTAAACCCATAGCTAAAACAGTTATAAAGCATAGGGTTTTATATAAAAATAAATAATTAGCTACAACGATCTTTATTTTTTTTCTTAAAGTATCACTTTTTATCTCGGTCATCCTTATTAAAAATAAAAAAGAACCTAGAAAAAATAACCCTCCTACTAGATGGCTATCTGATAATAAATACAACAAATACAAAACGAAGGGCATAGGCAGATAATATACAATTAATTCCAACATATTTCTCCCCCTACTTTGATCTATAATTTTTTTAATTTAACTTTCTCTATTTATAAGTTTTTATTATTCTTGTAGCTTCTTTTCTTGCCCAACTATCAGCCTTTATAACTGCTTCCAAGGTATCAACTGAGTGTACCTCATGGTTATCCATGGTATTTTTTATAACTTTATAGATCTCTAAAAATTTAATATTTCCATTTATAAATTGATCTACAGCTATTTCGTTAGCTGCATTATAGACTGCTGGCATAGATCTACCTGTTCTTCCTGCAAAATATGCATACTCAACACCTTTAAATACTTCGTTATCTACCTCATCAAAGGTAAGATTAGAAAGAGTTTTAAAATTTAAACTTTCTAAAACATTATTAGATACTCTATCTGGATAGGTAAAAGCATACTGGATAGGTACCTTCATATCTGGTACTCCTAATTGGGCTATTATAGACATATCATTAAATTCTACCATTGAATGAATTATACTCTGTGGATGCACTAATACCTCTATATCATCATAGGAAACATTAAAAAGCTGATGTGCCTCTATAACTTCTAACCCTTTATTACATAGGGTAGATGAATCTATAGTTATTTTTCTTCCCATGGACCAATTTGGATGTTTCAGAGCATCTTCTACCCTTACATCTTGTAGTTCTTCCAAAGTTTTCCCTCTGAAAGTTCCCCCACTTGCTGTTATAATTATCTTATTTACCTCATTTTTTTTACCACCTAAAAGAGATTGGTATATAGCAGAATGTTCACTGTCTACAGGAATTATTTCTGCATCATATTCCTTTAACATATTATTTATCAAATCTCCTGCTGCTACCATAGTTTCCTTGTTAGCAAGGGCTATTCTTTTTCCTTTTTTTATAGATTCTATAGTTGCTTCAATTCCTACTGCACCACTTACTGCTGTAAGAACTATATCTGTTTCATCTAAAGCTCCTAGAAATTTCAGCCCTTCATTCCCTAAATGTACCTCTAGATCAGGATATTTTTTAGTTATCTCTTCATATCCCTTTTCTGTCCCAATAGATACGTATGTAGGTTTAAATTCCTCTATCTGTTCCATCAATAATTTATGGTTATAGTGAGCACTCATGGCAATCACATTAAATTCTGAGCTTTTATTCCTAATGACTTCTAATGCATTGGTTCCAATACTTCCTGTACTTCCTAATATTGTTATATTTTTAATCTTAATCAACCCCTTATTTTATACTCATCCCTCCTAAGGGACACTGCTTTTTTCCCCAATCGAAGTAAGGCTTCAAATTTATTATTTTAGCCGTAATATTCTCTATGAGATTCATATTTAAAAAGAATGAGAGTTTATTACTATATTATACAAAAAAAAAGGAGCTTTCGCTCTCTTTTTTTATTATCTAGGAAATTATCCTTATTTGGATGCAATGTCACTTTGCTTTTTATAGGAAAAAATTAATATAATAGTACATAAGTGGGAATACCCAAATTAAACTATCATATCTATCTAATATTCCTCCGTGTCCACCTAGTATTTTTCCTGAATCTTTTACACCGAATTCTCTTTTAAATACTGATTCTGCCAAATCACCTATTTGACCAGTTATTGCAACCAATACAGGTACTATTAATAGATGTATCCCCGATATATTTAAGTCTTTAAATAAAAATCCTTTTATGAGTAACATAGTTATAACAGTAAATATTATAGAACCCAAAGATCCCTCTATAGATTTTTTAGGACTTATCTCACAAAGTCCACGAGAAAATATTTTTCTTCCAAATTTTACTCCTACAAGGTATGCAAATGTATCTGATATCCAAACCAGTATTTGAATAGTCATTAGCCATTTACTTCCATTTAACATATATTTTATAGGAACTATGTGGGAAAATAAAAATCCAACATATAGTACTCCTAACATTGTATATCCTATATAACTACTACTACCCTCTACTTTATTTTGATATATTCTAACAAACATAAGGATAAATATACCTAAAATAAGTATCATTGTCCCTCTAGACATATCTACATTATTCCCAATAAACTTTCCCAGTAAATCTTTACCAGGTGATATACTAGAATATAATGCCAGTGGTATTGCTCCTCCAAGTATTATCCCAGTAACTTTATTTACAATTATCCCTTTAGACTCCATCATTTGATAGATCTCATATATTCCTATCCCAATTAAAAGCACTGTAAATGCTATAAAACTTTTATCCCCATAGAGGTATACATATACCGTCAGAGGAACCAATATTAAAGCCACCAATATTCTATTTAACATCTTTTACTCCTCCAAATCTTCTGTCTCTATTTTCAAAGTTATCTACTGCTCTGTCAAATTCTCTCTCGTCAAAATCCGGCCATAGCACGTCTGTTACATATATTTCTGAATAAGCTATCTGCCAAAGTAAAAAATTAGAGATTCTAAACTCTCCACTGGTTCTTATAACTAATTCTGGATCTGGTATATCGGAATAAAGATAATCTTTAAAGTTCTCTTCGTTGATATTTTTTTCTCCAGATTCAATTATCTTTTTTACTGCATCTATTATTTCCGATCTTCCCCCATAGTTAAAGCAAATATTAAAGGTCAAACCATCATTACCTGCAGTTAATTCTTCTACTTCAGATATAGCAGTTAAAAGTTTTTGTGATACACCTTCTTTTCTTCCTGTAACTATCAATCTTATGTTATCTCTTAACATATTTTTAGCTTCAGCTTTTAGATATTTTTGAAAAATATCCATAAGAGCATCTACTTCTTTTTGAGGTCTTTTCCAATTTTCTGTAGAAAAAGCATATACAGATAAATACTTAATTCCTATATCCCCTGCGTGCTCTATTATTGATTTTATCCTTTTAGCACCCTCACGATGCCCAACAAATCTAGGCAAGTGTCTATTTTGAGCCCATCTTCCATTTCCATCCATTATAATTGCTACATGTTTTGGTATCATCTATCTCCCCTCAAGTTTAATACATTCTATTCTTTACATTCTATCATATTATTCCCTATTTTTCCAATGAGGTGGTCAAAGAGAACCTATTCCTTATCTATGACTTCTAGAATAGCATTTAAAACCATCGTGTTATTTTTAACGCATTTTACCCCCTCATCAATGGCTTCCCTTGCCCGATAAAACTCTAGAGGTTTAATATGAGATAACTTAGGAGAGATAAGGATATCTGGTGGATCTTCTCCCATACGGCTTTTGGTTATTCTGTCCTGAGTAATATTAATTGAACTCGCGATAGCATCAAATAAATTTGGAGGAGATTCATTGTTTTCATCGGTATCAAATATAGAAGGTGTATATTCTCTGACTAGATCATTTATCTTACTTATCACTCCTAATTTTTTTTTAGGAGGAATGGATTTTTTAAAATGTTTTCCAACAATATCACCATTTAAGTCTACAGCTATTACTATATCAGCTCCCAAAGCACGACAGGTAGACACTGGTACAGGATTAACCAATCCTCCATCTACAAGCCATCTGTCATTGGTTTTTATAGCAGGAAATAATCCAGGCAATGATACTGAAGCCCAGACTGCTTCTAAAATTGATCCTTTGGTTAGCCATATCTCCTTTCCAGATTCCAAATCTGTTGCTACAGCTGCATATTGTTTACTAAGGTCTTCTATATTTGCACTATCTGCTGCAACATATTTATTTAAAAAATAATGAAGTCTATGGGTATCGATAAATCCATTCAAAGACATATTTATCTCAAAAAATTTAGCCACCTCAAATTTAGTCAATGAACATGCCCACTCTTCTAAGTCTTCTAGATTATTTGACATATAAGATGCTCCAACCAATGCACCTATAGAAGTTCCACACACAATATCCGGCACAATCCCTAGGTCAGATAGAGCTTTTATTATACCTATATGTGACCACCCACGAGATGATCCACTTCCAAGAGCTAAACCTATCTTCATTTTATCCACCACCTTAAATATTTTTTACTATATATATATACTTCTCTACAATATATATCCCTCTTTATACTTTATAGTTTCAAAAAATTGAAAAGATGAACTCAGTGAGTTCACAATTGAGTTGGACTCATTATAGGCATCTTTTGAAGATTAAAGATCTCAATTCAAAAAAGGGGAACCCATAAGTAGATTTTCTACTTATGGGTTCCCCTTTTTTTTATAAAATTATTTCAACCCCAAAATGATCTGAAACTATTTTTTTATTTTTCCCATTGAAAATAACATTACTTGAGTATATTTCCATGGGTGTTCTAGTTAAAATTAAATCTAGTCTTTTTTTAGATAGATCATCTTCCCACCCTGCAATTTCACCTGGTACAGTGCATCCATCATCTTTTACCTTAGCTTCAATAAAAGTATCTATCAAGCCATTTTTTATTAAAAAATCATATCCCTCTCCATTCACACTTGCACCATTATTGAAATCCCCCATAAAAAATACTTTATGGTCTGTATTCTTTGAAATTTCTAATATTTTTTCTCCCTGATATTTAAAAGGTTCATCATCATCATTCCACCATCCTGTATGACAGCTATAAAAAGTATAGATTTCATCATATAAATCAATAGATCCACCTACAATTTTTCTACTCTTCCAATTTTCTATACTGCTACTCTGAGAAATATATAAACTTTCAGAACTAATGAATGGTTGTTTACTCAAAAGAGCAACTCCCTCTTCATATATATCATATCCATAGTGGGAAAAATCCCAGATGAAATTATAAGTTGTCCCTAACTTTTTTATCTCTTCTACCAGTAGGAGAGCAAAGTTATCTTCCCTTATATTATCATAAATCATCTGACTTTCCCTATGCTGACTCACTTCTTGAAGAGCTATAACATCATAGTTTTTTTCATATATTATCTCCGCCAGATATTTGATTTTCTCTAGTTGATCCTCTTCCTGCCATGAATGGCAATTTAATGTAAGAATTTTCATTTTTATCCCCTATTAATTTAAAATATCAATTATTTTATTTTTAATATTATCAGCTTTAGGACCATAGATAGCCTGAATTCCATTTCCTTTCACTATCAATCCAATGGCTCCTGATTTTTTCCACAACGATTCTTCCTTTACTAAAGCGTTATCTTTTACAGATACACGTAATCTAGTCATACAAGCATCTACCTCTTCTATGTTAGATCCTCCTCCTAAAAGCTCAATAATTGTTTCAATCACTGTGTCATTACTTTGATTTTTTCCTACTTTTTTATTTGTCGTTTCTTCCACCTCTTCATCTAGATAGTTCCCTTTTCTTCCTGGTGTTGGAAGATCAAATTTTTTGATTAAGAAATTGACTACAAAGAAATTTAGTCCAAAGAAACCGACGCAACTTACTACGAAATTTATTAGGTCTCTTCCAATTCCAGCATGAATCATTAGAGGAGTTCTCGTAAGTAACTCTAAAATTCCAAAGGCTTGTATTCTTAAATCAATAATATCCGTTAATGCAAATGCTAAACCAGTTAATATTGCATGAGCCACATATAAAATTGGTGCTACAAACATAAACATAAATTCAATAGGTTCAGTTACTCCTGTTAAAAATACAGCTAATATTGCTGAAAAGAATATCATCTTATATTTATGTTTCTTATCCTCATCTACGTTTTTATACATAGCTAATGAAAATCCCAATAGTGAAGCTGATGATAAAATAACTTGTCCGGCTTTAAATCTTGCTGGAACAACTGATTTTAATAATTCCTTGTATGCTTCCATATTTCCTAGTTCTTTTAAATTGTTTAAATCTGTAATCCAAGCTAACCAAATAGGATCTTGTCCAGCAATTACAGCACCGACTTCTGAGCCAGTTAATACTTGATATGTTCCTCCTAATTCCGTATAGTTCATTGGAATAGTTAACATATGATGTAGACCAAATGGTAATAACATTCTTTCCAATGCCCCATAAACAAAGGGAGCAATTATTGGAGCTGTATCTCTAGATGTAGCAATCCAATTTCCAAACATATTTAGAGAATATTGGATAAATGGCCATGTAAATGATAGAAAAAATGCCATCATAACTGAACCTAATATTACCACAAATGGTACAAATCTCTTACCGTTAAAGAATGCCAATGGTTCTGGTAATCCATTAAAATCATAATATTTATTGTACAGAGCTGCTCCTAAAAATCCAGTAATTATTCCTATAAATACACCCATATTTAAAGCTGGAGCTCCTAATACTGTCGTAAAAAAGTCTTTTACTAATAATTCATTTCCACCGAATATACTTATAGTTGCAGTAGGGTCATTCATCATCCCAGCATTAACTCCAAATATTGTTCCTGTAAGTCTATTGGTTAAAATAAATGCCAGTACTGCTGCAAAGGCTCCTCCGGCTCTTTCTTTTGCCCAAGATCCACCAATGGCTATAGCAAATAACAGATGTAAATTCACAATTATTCCCCAACCAATATCTTCCATTACCCTACCAATTATATCTATTCCTAAAAATGTAGTTGTTAATTTCCCCAGTGAAATCATAAGCCCAGCTGCAGGCATTACGGCAATAACTACCATTAAACACTTTCCAAATTTCTGCCAAAAATCAAATGAACCAAATTTAAATTTTTTCATCTTTCCCCCCTTTTGTTTTTTATTTCAACTTATAAACTCTACACTCATAAGGTTTCAATATTAATTCATATGTTGTCTTATGATCTTCTACTTTATAATTATTTAATACAATATTTTCAGAGTTTAGAGGATAATCTTCTCCTTTAAATTCACATGTAGCTTCAGTTAAATTACAAATTATAATATAACCTTTTCCATCTACTAATCTTGTATAACTATAGATTTTTTCATCTAACTCAACGAGACAATTATAGTCTCCATATAAAATTTCATTTGAATTTTTTCTTAATTCAATCATTTTTTTATAAAAATTTAAAACTGAATCTTCGTCTTCCAAATCATTTTTTACATTTATATGTCCATGATTTTCATTTATCTTTATCCACGGAGTACCACTGGTAAATCCAGCATTTTGACTATCATCCCACTGCATAGGTGTCCTTGCATTATCCCTAGAAGAACTTTTTAATTTCTCTATATTTTCTTCTGTGGCTTTATTATCTAAAACCAATTCTTTGTATTCATTCATTATTCTGACATCATTATAATCGTCTATACTAGGATAAGAAATATTTGTCATCCCTATCTCTTGCCCTTGATATATAAAGGGTGTCCCTTTTTGTAAAAAATACATTGCCGCAAATGATTTTGCACACTGGACTCTATACTCTTTATCATTTCCAAGGGTAGATATAGACCTAGGAATATCATGATTTTCAATATACAATGCATTCCATCCTATGTCATTTACCGTGTTTTGCCATTTACTCAATATTTTTTTATATTTTTTTACATCAAACTCTGTATCTCCACAGCTATTCCATAGATCTAAATGCTCAAATTGAAAGATCATATTAAATTTTCCATCTTTTGAACATACCCAATCCTTAATATCTTTACTATTATTAGAGCTTACTCCATTTGCTTCTCCGACAGTTACAATATCATATTTTTCAAATGTTTTTTCTTTAAGCTCATCTAAATATTTATGGATTCCATTTTGATTCATGTGTTTACCAAAAGAAGATACATATTTTAATCCATTTGGATTAGGCATATCTTCAAGACCTTCTTCTTTTTTTATATGACTTATGGCGTCTACTCTAAATCCATCTATTCCTTTTTCTAACCACCAATTGATCATACTGTAGATCTCTTCTCTCATCTCTTTATTTTCCCAATTTAAATCAGGTTGCTTTTTCGAAAAAAGGTGAAGATAGTATTGATCTCTTTCTTCTGATTTTCCCCAAGCAGAACCACTAAAAATACTTTCCCAGTTATTCGGCTCTTTTCCATCTTTTCCATCACGCCAGATATACCAATCTCTCTTTGGGTTATCTTTTGAAGATGCAGATTCCACAAACCATGGATGTTCATCACTCGTATGATTTATTACCAAATCTATAATAAGTTTCATATTTCTTTTTTTAACTTCTTTTAATAGTTCATCAAAATCTTCCATTGTTCCAAATTCTTCTAAGATCTCTTTATAATCACTGATGTCATATCCATTGTCATCATTTGGTGATTTATACATAGGACATATCCAAATAATATCTATTCCCAAGTCTTTTAAATAATCTAATTTAGAAATAAGTCCCTGTAAATCACCTATTCCATCTCCACTGGAATCTTTAAAACTTCTAGGATATACCTGGTACCCTATAGCTTCCTTCCACCATCTCTTGTTCATAGTTCCTCCTAAGTGCGCAAACGTTTGCGCAATTAAATAAAAATTAAAATATCTACAGTTAGATATTTATAGGTAATTTATATCATATATTTTTTTTGTTGTCTACTTAAAAATAAAAAAAAATGTACTCAAATAAGTACATTTTTTTATTTTGTGCACACTTTACTATAAGAAAAGTGCAATTCCACCTTTAATTCCAGCATCATTTCCTAGTTCTCCTAATTTGATTTCTAGGTTTTCTAAAGTTACTGGTAGAGCATATTGTTTTAGTTTTTCAGTTACTACATTTAAAAGTATTTCTCCTGCCAATGCAACCCCACCTGACAAAATAATGATTTCTGGATTTATTATATTTAATAAATTTCCTATTCCCATACCTAAATAATTCCCTACATAATTAACTATTTCCATAGAAAATTTATCTCCAGCTTTTGCACAGTCAAAGACATCTTTAGCTTCTAATTTTTCCATATTTCCTTCTAAACTCTTATATAAAAGGTTATTTTTATTTATAGCTAAACGTGATTTAGCTTCTCTAATTACTCCTGTAGCAGATGCATAAGTTTCAAAACAACCTCTTTGCCCACATCCACATAATTTACCATTTTCGACTAATTTCATATGACCAATCTCTCCACCAGCACCACTCATTCCAGAAATCAATTTAGAATTCACTACTATTCCACCACCGACTCCTGTTCCCAGAGCCACTGTAATACTGCTAGTACTTCCCTTTCCTGCTCCAAATTTACTCTCTCCAATAGCGATCATATTTACATCATTTTCTAATTTTGTTGGTACCCCTGAGATTTTTTCCATTGCTTTACTGATGTTTACATTAGCTTCCCAATCAAAATTAGCAAAAAAAGCTACGATCTCTTGATTTATTACTGGTCCTGGAATTCCTATTCCTATCCCACCCATATTTTCTTTATTTATTTTTTTTTCAGTCATTAATTTTTCTATAGTTTCCCAGATTCTCTTCAGTGTCGTTTCCATACCTTTTTCCGAAAATGTCTTTATTGTTTCTTTTGTTAAAATTTCACCACTTTCATCTAAAAGTCCTATTTTTGTATTTGTTCCTCCTAAATCTACCCCTGCATAATATTTCAATACTACTCCTCCTATATGTCTCTTAATTTTGATCTAACGATTTTATAATTATTTTTATTGTTTTTATTAAGTTTAGATATTAATAAACTCATAGCTTCTTTTCCCAGTTTTGAAGCATTTATATCCACAGATGAAAATTTAGGTCCAAAATTTCCCAATGGATCGATATTATTAAATCCTATTATCTTTATATTTTTTATATTTTTTTCTATTAAATATCTTTGAACACCAAAGGCTAAAATATCATCGCTACATATTATTGCCGTTAAATTTTTATTTAACAGTAATTTTTTAGCTCCACTATAACCATTTTCCCTACTAAAATCATTTTTATATATAATTTCTGAATTTATATCTTCTCTCTTACACTCTTCTTTAAACCCTTTTTCTCTGTTAATTGATACAGTCCAATTTTTTTTTGCCCCAAGATAACCTATATTTCTATGTCCATCTAAAATTAATTTCCTCACCAGATGTTTCGTAGTTTCTTCATTGTTATTGTCCACCCATAAAATATTATCGGAATCAATTTTTTCTGGTCGTCCAATTACTACACATGGAAATTTATGTTTTTCTAAATACTCCAGACATTCATCTTTTTTTCTAGTAGTCAATAGGCATATTCCATCTACTATCTTAGATGAAATAAAATTTTTCACTGCTTCTAATTCATTATTTTCATTCTTTCCAAAGGCATACATGATATGATACTGATATTTCTCAGCAGCTATACTTATTCCCTTCATAGTTTGAATATAAAAGGGATTAGAAAATAGTGAATCTGCTTCATGAGGCATGACTACTCCAATTATCTTAGTTTTCTTATTCACCAAACTTCTAGCTAGTATATTCGGTGTATATCCTAATTTTTTAATAGAATTTAGAACCCTTATCCTGGTTGCTTCTCCTATCCTGGAAGTGTTAGATATTACCCTAGATACTGTAGAAGGTGCAACTCCTGCATCTTTAGCTACATCTTTTATAGTTACTTTCATTTTCTCAGCCTCCTTTCTAAAAGATTATCATTTTTTTCTAAAAAATAAAACTTTATTTTTTATTTCAATATTTTAGATCCATATTTTTTTACTAAATTATGTAAAAAAAAAATGCCCTAAGGCATCTTTTTTTAAACAAATAAATTTATAAGTAAGGATGTTAGGATAAGCATAAATGCTCCTCCAATCCTAGATGATATCTGTGAAAATGGTAATAATTCCATTCTGTCAGAAGCTGATAATACTGCGATATCTCCAGTCCCACCCATATTTGCCATACATAATCCTGCTGTTATTACTCCTTCAATCATATGAAATCCTAATAAACGACCAACTATTGCAGTTCCTATCATGGCACCTATGATAGTTGTAATTACTAATAATAGATAAGTTAAACTAAATGCACTAATTACTGCTCCTAAATCTGTGTATGCTATTCCGATTCCTACTAAAAGTGCCAATGTAAAGTTTTTCATTACAAATTGAAACCATGTTGTTGCGGCTTCTTCATGCTCTCTTTTTAAGATCCCTGTTAACTTAGCAAAAGCTACCGATAAGATCATAAGTGCATATGGATGTAATGGTATATATTTTCCTAAAAACTTTCCTAATACGTAGAATGTTGTAGCTATCAATAAACCTTTTCCTAAAGATAAATAGTCTAACTTTAATACTTTTTCCTCTTCTACTCCTACATCGTCTTGTCCCTTTAATAATTTTCCTTCACCAGAAAATCTCTTATATTTTTTACCTAATTTATTTAATATTCCTCCACAAACTATAGCTACTGCATTACCTAATGCTACTGCTGGAACCATAATAGATAAAAGCTTAGTTGGATCTTGTTCCATTGCTTTACCAAATATTTGAGCTAGTGGTACTGCTCCTGCTCCCATTCCACCACCCATGATTGGGATAGCGATGTAAAATACTGCATTAGTAAATCCGTAACCCATCAATGCTCCTACTGCTCCAGTCAGCAAGATAGATACAAATACTCCTCCTATTATTACTGGAAGATATTTTAATCCAGCCTTTATCAATAATTTTGTATCCATTCCTAATATACTACCTGTTATAAGAGCAGCTATATAAAAATTTAAAAAACCTCCACTTTTCATAAAAGTTTTAGAAGAAAGAATTACTGCTTCAGGTAAGATATTATATGTAACTAATGCTGCTGCTGCAAATATAGCTACTATAGGTCCTCCACCAAAATAATCCTTTACAATAGGTGTTCTATTACCTATTTCATTAAGTAATACTCCCATTATTAATAAAAATGGGATGACACCTTCCATTCCTTTTGGTAATGCTCCTGTAAATGCTGCACCTAATACTACTAATGTCATCGGTATAAAATATTTCATTTCCAAACCTAATAATTTAAATTGCTTTTGTACCTTATCTCCAGATAAAACTTCTGTACTCATATCTTTCTCCTCCTGTTTCGTTTTTTGTCTTTTTATTCTATATATGTAGTATAATCATTATTTCCGACTAAAGATATAATAAGAAACTAAAAAAATAATTATTAAATTAAAAAAAGATTGCTAATTAATTAGCAATCTCTTATAATGCTATTTTGTTGTTATATTTTTTCTAATTATTTTTAATATTCGTTATAAATAATTCATGAAAAAATCATATTGAATTGCTAGTGTCCTTTTAAGCTTAATTTTGTTGAATTTATTTTATAAATGGATTTTTAAATTCTTCATTGATATTTTTTTGGTAATATAAAGATAATTCTCTTCCTAAATTTAATAAATTATAAAAACCATTACTCCAAGATTTCATATTTTTACTTTTTGATGTTTCAATGTATCGGAGACTAGATATTTCATATGTTAAACTACAAGTTTTTATTTTATTTAAAATACGAATCAACCCATGATCTAAAACAAACTGATACATTAATATTTCATTTATATGTATAAGGATCTTACACCAATGATTATTAAAGTGAACACCTAAATGGCCACTAAAATGACTTCGGTTAGTCTTAGAATCATAAAAATCTAAAGTTATTTTTACAGGATCAATTTTTTCACACATTTCTTTTAATTTCTCCTCTGTTATTTCATCAAGTTTAATTTTTTCACCTGAATGATTTATAATATCATCTATGATAGATCTTATTCTTGAAATTATTCCTTCTATTTCTTTATTTGTATGTGGTTTTATATCATTAATTTTCTGTTTTTCAGGTATATATACAACAATAAAATAAAATAAAATAAAGAACTTACCACATAACCTATGCACAAATTAAATATTATTGCATTCCCTGATAAAAAATTAATAAACAAAGATTTGAATAAATAGTTATTTTTAAATAAAATTAATTTTTCTTCTGAACTTATAAATAAACACAGTATTGAAATTATTAAACAAAATTTAAAAATTGTTCTTGAACTTCATTTATTTTTAATAAATAAATTTTCTATTAATTTTCCTATTACAATTTTCAACTTCCCCACTCCATTTTTCATTACTTTTAGTCCTTATTTCTACAATATTACCTTATACTTATATTCAGGACGCCCTACACTTCCGTAATAGATTGAATTTTCTACCCTTCCTAATTCCATAAGATAGTCTAAATATTTTTTTACTGTTACTGTACTTGTATTTAAAATATCAGAAATTTCCTTAGAGGACCACTCCTTGGATGAATCTAATAATAATACATCCATTATTTTCTTCAAAGTTTTTTCACTAATCCCTTTGACACTACTTCCCTTGGTTTTATTTCTCAAAAATAATTTATCTACTTCACCCTGGCTTAAAACTTCCTTCCCTGAGATATTTGATTTTTTATTCAAATATCTTCCTAAAGAATCCTTTAACCTATTAAAATCAAAAGGTTTTATAAGATAATCTATTGCTCCTAATTTAAATGCTCTCTCTATCTCCGCAGTGTTATTTGAAGCCGTCAGAAAAATAACTTCCACACCAATTTTTTTCTTTCTTATAGTTTCTAAAGTCACTAAACCATTGGTATCAGGTAAAAACATATCTAATATTATTAATTCCACATGATTTTTTTCCAAATATTTAATAGCTGGTTTCCCCTCTTTAAAAGTTTTTACTACACGAAACTCTCCTACAGAGTTAATTATTTTTTCCGTTATCATACTTACCATGGGATCATCTTCTATAATAACTACATCTATCATAAGTTTTCCTCCTTCTTGAGTTCGACACAAAATGTTTTACTATTTTTACGACTCTTAATATTCAAACTTCCTTTGTATACTTCTACGAGATTTTTAATGAGTGCTAATCCAGATCCACGTCCCTCACCTTTGGAGGAATAACCCACATTAAATATTTTTTCCATCTCATTGGTATCTATACTTCGGCCACTATCTGTAACCTCTATCCTCAATTTAGTCTCATCCTCAAAAAATCCAACCTGAATTTTCTTTTCAGTACTTTTCTCACAGGCTTCCCTGGCATTTTCCAATAGATTTCCGATTATTACAACCAAATCATTAGTATCTATATTATCATGAGTTTTGTTTAAGTTAGTTTTTTCATCTACTGTAAAATTAATTCTAGATTCTCTTGCTAAACTCATCTTAGCTAAGATAAGTGCTTCAATTATAGGATCTTTTACTCCTACAACATTATGTTTTTGATTTTCAACTTCGTATTCTAAATAGAGTATATAATCTTTAGCCTTTTCATACTCCTCTAATTGGAGAAGTCCCGAAACTACATGGATCTTATTTTTAAATTCATGGACATTGGCTCTCATAGAGTTAATTATCTGAGCAACTCCTGTTATTTCCTCTGCTACTCTTTTTACTTCTCCACCATCTCTCAATATAAAAATAACATCTAATATTTTTTTTGTTTTATTTAATTTTATCGCACTTACAAATAATTTTCCACCTTCTACCATTATCTCTCTACCAATAAACCCAGCCTGTGTTTCTATAACATTTTCAAACAACCGTTTAAATATCTCATCATCTCTAGATGTTAACATATTTTGAGCTGCTATATTGGTTTTAGTAATTTCGTTCTTATCGTTTATTGTTACTATCCCCTCATGCATATTATCAAATATAACCTTTTTTTCTGCATAAAATCTTCCTATTTCTACAGGTTCATATCCAAAAATTTCTTTTTTTATACTCTTTGCTAAAAAATATGATAAAAGAGCTCCAAATGAAAGGATTATCAAAAATAAAAAGGTCGATTCAAAAATAAAATTATTTTTCCACTTATCTCTCTCTACCTGTAGCTTCCCTACACTTATAAATCCTATCTGCTTTCCTTTATAATTTATAGGTACGAACTTTCTCAGTGATACTCCCTGAGTTCCTTTGGCCATTGAGAAATAAGATTTTCCCTCTTCTACAACTCTTTTTTCATCTCCCCCCTTAAATATTTTCCCGATATATTGGGGATCTCTATGAGAATATCTCCTACTATTCATATCAGCTATGGTTATAAAATCTACATCTTCTAATTTAGACCATATTTTGTTGGTATAAGCCTGTATATTTTCAGAATTTTTTTTATATAAATTTTCTATTATAAAAGGATCATGACTGAGAGTCAGTGCTATATTCCCAAGATTTTTTCGTTCATTTAAATTTTCTATTTTAACTTTATTTTTAAAAACAATAAAGTGAGTTATAAGTAATATAACTGTTATCAAAACCACTAAATATATATATATTTTCTTCTCTAATTTCATTTTACCCCCCTATTTTTTTAACAAATGACTAATCATGATAAAAGTTTAGCATATTTTTTCTCTTTTCTTAAAGGATTTTTTTTTCTATGGTAAATATATAAGTAAAGGATGAGTAAAACTTAGAGGAATAAATACTCATTATAGGATTCGCCATAAATGAGGAGGGAGGAAAGAAATGTCAGAAATTTTCAGTAATGAAATCTTAAATCAATTAAAACAAGGACTAAGCAAAGTGAAAAATCCAATTGAAATTATTACCTTTGTAGAAAATGGTAAACCTCTGTGTGAAGAGGTAATCGCTATGATGATGCAATTGGCTACATTAAATAATAAGATAAAATTTGTCAAATATGATATTATTAAAGATTTTAAGTTGGCTAAAAAATATGAGATTGATAAAGTTCCTGGAACTACCATTTTAATAAAAGGTAAACCTACTGGAGTTAAATTTTATGGGATCCCAAGTGGTCATGAAATAAACTCTCTCATGTTTGCTCTCTTAGAAACTTCTGGGATGACAACTCCATTAGAAGATAAACTAGTAGATGCTATTAAACAAATAAATAAAAAGGTCAATATCAAGGTATTTGTAAGTTTACAATGCCCACATTGCCCCAAGGCAGTTATGACAGCTTTTAAAATAGCTATACTAAATAAAAATATTAATGCCGAGATGATACAAGCCAATCTCTATAATAACCTTTCTAATAAATTCGGAGTAAGTTCTGTCCCTAGAATTTTTTTTAATGATAGTGATGATTTAATGGGTGTACAACCTATAGAAATGTTTGTGGATAAATTAAAAAATTTATAATTATAAAAGCAAAATTTAAAATAACAAAAAAAGTGGCAGAATTTCTTCTACCACTTTGAATATGCAAATTCAAAAAAAATTCTTTATTGATTTTAAAAATTGCAAAAACTTACAAGAGCTTTAACTTTTTCATTTTTTATATTCTGGCTCTTTGTCAACTATGGGGGGATTAGGAAATGGTTAGATATGGATTAATTTCTAAAGAAAAATCAATGCAAACGATTGAAACACAAAATGCAAAGATTATTCTAGATTACGATCGATTATTAAAATTTCTATACGATATAAATTTTGAAAAAGAAATAATAGAGTTATTTGAAAATACTTTTTCAATGAGAAAGGTATCATAAATAAAACATCATTATATTTCCTCATTTTCAATAATGGAAAATAGAAATTGTACAGGGTTCTGAGTATAAAAACAAGGAGAGAGGTTTTGAAATAGCTTAGAAGGAAAATGAGAGGGTCGTTTTGAAAGTAAGAAGTGGGTGGGAAAAAAACCAAAGGAAAAGTGACTTTTTGACCTTAAATATAATTTTGAATTTTAAAAAAATAAAAAGAGTAGATGCTGTATATACTGTATTCATTCATCTACTCTTTTTTTATTTTTTTACACACATCGTAATATAAAAGGCTAGGTTTTGATAAAGTTTATCATCTCAATATAACCTCTATAAATTATATATCCATAGATTTTCTTAATCTTTTATTTTTAGACATAGTAATCATTTTAATGCTATAATTCACATAAAATGATGTATAAATAATGAGGTGTAAAATGAAAATAGGAATCGTAGGACCAGAAATTTCAGTAAAAATAATACAAAAAATAATACAGAAAATATTTCCACACATAATAACAAGAATATACATAAAAGAAAAAGTAGCTGATGCTCATGAACTTTTTCCTAAATGTGAAATTGAAAATGATGTAGTACTTTTTTCTGGAATAGGAGTTATGAAAAGTGTCTTAAACTCTAAAGTGATTCTAAAACAACCTTATGATTATGTTCCTAAAAGAGAATATAGTATCCTTCAAGCGTTATGGGAAATGAATAATGAAAAAAAATTTCCTAAAAAAATAAGTCTAGATGTAGTTTCAAAGTTTTCTTTAGACGAAGCTACTGAAGAATTCAATTTATCTTTTGATGAATCCTATGTATTACCTTATCATATAACTTTAACTGAAAAAAAATATCAAAAATTTCATGAAGATCTATACAATGAAGGAAAAATTGATGCTATAATAACAGGTTTTTTTTCACTATATACAAATTTTAAAAAAAAGAAATATCCTGTTTATTGGCTTAAACCTACAAGTATGCAAATAAGAGAAAGAGTCGAAAAATTAATTGCTAAAAGAGATGCTAACTTATTAAACGGAGCTGGGATTGCTATCCAAATAATAAAGCTATCTCAGAGTGAAACGTCTCTCTGTCAGTATGAAATTATTAAGAGGAAAGGACATTTTGAATTAGAACTTTTGAAATATATAAAAGAAATACAAGGAACATTTTTTAACTTCGGAAGAGATGAATATATTATTTTTTCCACTCGTGGAGCAATAGAATGTAAAGAAAATATTTTATACTATATGAATTTGATGGAAGAGCAAAAAAAACATGGATTTAATTTTTATTCTGGAATAGGATTTGGAATGACAGCGTATACTGGAGAAGTTTCTGCAAGAAAAGCCCTTGCTAATTCTGTAGATCTAAAAAAATCTTCTTTATTTATTGTAGATGGAAAAAATATAAAGGGACCTATAGGAGAAAATGATGAACTCACATATTCGATAAAAGTATCAGATGATAAAACTTTAAAAATATCAAGAGCCACAGGAATAAATGTTACTTATATAACTAAAATTATATCTTTATCTAAAAAAATAAGCAAAAAAGAATTTGATTCTAAGGAATTAGGAGATTATCTTGGAATATCGGAAAGAAGCGCTAGAAGAATTTTGAAAAAATTATTAGATGGTGGTTTTGCAACTATTTCCGGAAAAGAACTTGTAAAAGGTATTGGACGTCCTAAAAACATAGTAAGTTTAAATTTTTAAAAAAAGGTATTTTCAAGAAAATCATCACTTTTCTTGAAAAGCCACGCTCCGTTTTTTTCCCGAAAACCCTATATTGAAAAAATAAAGTCTTAGAGAATTATTCTCTAAGACTTTATTTTTAATGGACGTAAACCATCTCCCCAATTTTTAACTATATTCAAAGAATGATGATAGTTCACAAGAGAAATCTGAGCCTTTAAAAGTGTACTATGATTAAAATAACACTTATTTGTCCTTCTTAAAATCTCCTCATTTATAGATCCGGGTACAGACATTGTTGTAAATTTTATCACTGAAATAACTTTTTCCTCCAAATCTTCATCTAGCTCGAGCATTTTTAATGCCATCTTTAACGCGTTCAGTTGTCAATTCTCTTTCAAGTTCAGCAAAAATAGAAATTATCCCTATCATTGCTCTCCCCATTGGAGAAGTAGTATCTATATTTTCTTTAATAGACACAAGGTTAATTTTTTTTAATTGAAGTTTTCAACAAGCTCAATCAGATTTTTTGTTTTTCTTCCAAGTCTAGAAAGGGAAAAGACTACAACTGTATCTTCTCCCCTTAATTGTTAAGTTAACTTTAGAAATTCTTTTCTTTGCATATTTTTTCCAGTTGATTGATCTGCAAATGTTTTATGAACTCCATATTTTTTTAATATATTAGTTTGTATTTCTAAATTTTGATCTGTAGTTGAAACCCTTGCATATTCAAACTTCATAAAATGACATCCGTAACCTATATTTTTGACACATAGATTTTGATAATAGTTTTAGTAATAGTTTTGCTAATACTTATGAGACAATTCTATTTACAACAAATGTTGTTTCCGGACCATATTGAGTTTTTATGTTTCAATATAGAAAGTTTGGATTTTTTTGTTGACACTTTATATCGGTCATGATATAGTATACGCACATTAACGGACATGTTTTGGACGTGTCCGAAATAAGATGATTAAAGGAGAAGATAAAATTATGAAAAAAAATTATATTAATGTTTTTTTACTTATGTTGGTAATTTCACTAGTATGTGAGGCTATAGGTGTAATACATTTTGGAAAGGTTGCTCTTTTCCCTATGTTGTATGCTGTAGCCATTGGAATGATATGTACACCAGATTTATTAGGTAAAAAGATTAAATACATTAAGGAAAAAGTAACTTCGAAAGAAATGGGGATAGCTGGAGATATGGTTATGCTTTTACTTCTTATGTTAGGAATAAAACTGGGAACATTTGTTGGCCCTAATATTGATAAGATCATCCAAGCAGGACCTGCATTTTTAGCACAAGAATTTGGTCATATATTAGCACCAATTATCGCTGTACCATTAGCATTAAAATTAGGTCTTAGAAGAGAGACTATAGGGGCAGCATCTAGTATTAGTAGAGAAGCATCTTTAGGCGTTATCGGAGAAAAATATGGGATTTCATCTTCAGAAGGTCGTGGAGTTTTAGGAGTATACTTAGCAGGAACTATTATAGGAACTATATTTTTTGGTATATTAGGATCTGTATCGGTTTATAGTGGAATTCATCCATTAGCTTTAGCAATGGCATGTGGAGTAGGAAGTGGAAGTATGATGACTGCTGCCGCTTCATCACTTTCAGCAGTAGTAGATCCACAGTATAAAGATGCAGTATTTGCTTATGCCTCTACAAGTAATATGTTATCTGGCATCACAGGAGTCAACATCTTACTCTTTATATCACTACCTCTTACAGAGTGGTATTATAAAAAATTAGAACCAAAATTTAGAATTCAAAAGGAGGTTGTTTAATATGAAAAAAGTTGATTTAAAAAAATATATATTATACTTTTCTACAATGTCAGCAACAGGGATGGTTATTTTATTAGGACAATCTATTGGAATGAATAAATCATTTGTAGCTGGTATCCCTGGAATGTTTCTTATTATTACTTTGGCATTATCTACTCTTTTTATTAAGGATGCCTTTCCTAAATTTCCTTTACCAGCCTATGCCCTATCAACAATTATTGGAATGATTTTTAGTTTAAAGTCTATTCCTGTATCGTCGTTATTTTTGAAACATATAAATAATGTAGAATTTATGGCTATAACAACTCCATTACTAGCGTTTGCTGGGATATCTGTTGGGGATAAAATAGAGCAACTAAAAGAAATGTCATGGAAAATTGTTATTATTGCAGTAGTAGTATTTACAAGTGTTTTCTTCACTTGTGCTTTGATAGCTCAAACAGTATTAAAAATGCAAGGGAAGATATAATTTTAAAATTCTAGGAGGAATAAAAAAAATGACAAAACAAGAACTGAAAGATAAAATAATTAAAACAATTGATGAAAATAGAGATGTTATTATAGAAGTTGGGAAAAAAATCTATAGCACACCTGAAATGGGATATAAAGAAGTTCAATCTACAAAAACAACATCTAATTTTTTAAAAGAATTAGGTTTAGAAGTAGAAGAAAATATAGCTGTAACTGGTTGTAGATCTAGATTAAATATAAATTCTAATGGTCCTAAAATTGCTCTTATGGGGGAACTTGACTCAGTTGCTGTAGGAGAACATCCTGATGCATTAGAAAATGGTAATGTACATGCATGTGGACACAATATACAAATAGGTGGTCTACTAGGTGCTGCTTTAGGACTTGTAAAATCTAAAGTATTGACACATCTTGATGGTAAAATAGATATTATTGCTACTCCTGCAGAAGAATTTATAGAATTAGAATATAGAACTAAGTTAAGAGATGAAGGAAAAATAACTTACTTTGGTGGTAAGCAAGAACTAATAAAAAAAGGTGCTCTTGATGATGTAGATATGTCTATCATGTTTCATTCTCTTGATTTAGGCGAAAATAAAGCTCTGATTGGACCTGTAAGTAATGGATTTATTGGTAAAAAAATTCAATTTATAGGAAAAGAAGCTCATGCTGGTTCTGCTCCTTACGATGGAATTAACGCTTTAAATGCTGCAATGCTAGCCATGAACAATATTCATGCACAAAGAGAAACATTTAAAGAATCAGATAGGGTAAGAGTTCATCCTATTATTACTAAAGGTGGAGATATTGTTAATGTTATTCCTGCTGATGTAAGAATGGAATCTTATGTAAGAGCAAGAACCGTAGAAGGAATGCTAGATGCTAATATAAAGGTTAACCGTGCTCTTAAAGCTGGAGCTATGGCTGTAGGCGCTGATATAGAAATAACAGAGATTCCTGGATACCTTCCTATCTTAAGATACGACAATATGGAAGAAGTTTTAAAAGCTAACTTTAAAGAATTAGGTCTTAGTGGTAAAATTGTAGACGGTGGAGACTTTACTGGATCATTTGATTTTGGAGATGTTTCACATCTTATGCCTACGCTTCATCCTATGATTGGAGGAATTAAAGGTGGACTCCACACAAAGCAATTCCAAATTATAGATGAAGATCTTGCTTATATTATCCCTGCTAAATCAATGGCTATGACTGTAGTAGATCTATTATTTGATGATGCTAAAATTGCAAACAAAATTTTAGCAGATTTTAAACCAGCAATGACAAAGAAAGAATATCTCACTTTTATGGAAAGTAATGATAAGAAAATCAAAGTGAAGGGTTTCTAAAGTTAGATGCAGAAAAAAAGCTTGATAATTTAAATACCATTTTTTATTTCCTCCAAATAAAATCGTTGGATCTAAAGGCATTAATTAAGAAATCGCGGACAGAATTTAGAAATTTTCGTAAACAAAATGAAAAAAATATTAAATAAAGAGGGCGACTCATAAGTAGATTTTCTACTTGAGTCACCCTCTTTTTTGTTATTTTATTATCTTAACTATCTTCTTTTTTCCTGCTCTTACTATCATTCCATCTTCAATGTTTATAATTGCTTTTACATCTTTAATTGCCACATCGTTTACTTTAAATCCACCTTGAGTTATAAGTCTTCTAGCATCTGAAGTTCCTTTAAAGAAATTTAATTTTTTTACCAATAAATCTATTGCTCCAACTTCTTCTTCTTCTATTTTTACCTCTGGTAAATCTACATCCATATTTCTCTTAGAGAATACATTTTCAAACCAGTCACGGGCTTTTACTCCCTCTTCCTCATTGTGGTAGATAGTTACTATCTCTGCTCCTAATCCTTTTTTACAATCCATAGGATGGATAGTTCCATCAGCTACTCCTGCCTTTAATCTTGCTATCTCTTCCATAGGAACGTCTGTAGCTATTTCATAGTAGTTCCACATAAGTTCGTCTGAGATAGACATTACCTTTCCAAACATATCGTTAGGAGCTTCTGTTATCCCTATGTAGTTATTAAGTGATTTAGACATCTTTTCTACTCCATCTAATCCTTCTAAAATAGGCATCATCATACATACTTGTGGTTCTGTTCCTGCATTTCTTTGTAAATCTCTACCTCTTAATAGGTTAAATGTCTGCTCAGTTGCTCCTAATTCTACATCAGCATCAATAGCTACAGAGTCATATCCTTGTAAGATAGGGTACATAAATTCTACTAAAGATACAGGTTTTCCTGCTGCTAATCTTTTAGAGAAGTCATCTCTTTGAATCATTTGTGCTACTGTAAATTGAGATAATAATTTTAATACATCTTCTAATTTTAATTTTTCTAACCAGTCACCATTATATACAACTTCTGTTTTTTCCATATCTAAAATCATCTTTAATTGATCTAAATATGTTTGGATATTCTTTGTGATATCTTCAGAAGATAACATTGGTCTAGTTTCAGATTTCCCTGTAGGATCTCCTATTCTAGCTGTAAATGTACCTATTAAAAATTTCACTCTATGACCTAGATCTTGAAATTGCTTTAATTTTCTAAGGGGTACTGCATGACCTATATGAAGATCAGAACCAGTTGGATCTATCCCTAATTTTACGATTAATGGAGTGTTAGTCTCCAAAGATTTTTTCAATTTTTTTTCTAATTCTTTTTCCGAAATTAATTCCTCTACTCCTCTTTTTAATATACTTAACTGTCTTTGTACTTCTACATTGATATCCATAGTTAATCTCCTCTTCTATATTAATTTTATTTTTTATTTAAAAAAAAGCTTACAGATTCTATCTGTAAGCTTTAAAAAGTTTAATTCAGATACAACCCCTATTAGTA
>Ga0316197_10000252_pt1 | contig 38648 bp, 38 predicted proteins | sample OudBiesiAoxic_MG_FD_204939 | JGI IMG/M metagenome (GOLD analysis project Ga0316197, IMG submission 204939) | Coastal sediment microbial communities from Oude Bieten Haven, Netherlands - site A oxic | ecosystem: Environmental > Aquatic > Marine > Coastal > Sediment | place: Netherlands... | reverse complement strand
GAATATATCGAGTATTACAATACGAAGCGGATTAAGGTAAAACTAAAAGGCCTGACTCCGATAGAATATCGAAACCAGGCCTTACAAGCCGCTTAACTAAAATGTCCAACTTAACGGGGTCACTTCATTTGTGGGGCTTTTTTATCATGCTGTTTCTTATATTTTTGACTTCAGTCTCGTTTTTACTTTTTTCTAAAGCAATCCTTCATTATCCCAATGTAATTAAATGATTTAATCAATAAGAATGAGCTGGTAATTACCAAAATTGTTATTATCTCAAAGCTACGAGGACGTTATGACTAAGCCATTAATACCACAATCAGACGTATTGCTAGACAGTATTCGAGATGTATTAAACCATAGCCATAAACACGTTGCTCAAATTGTTAATTCAACGATGGTTCAAACATATTGGCAAATAGGACACTTGATCGTTGAGAATGAACAGCAAGGGCTAAGCCGAGCTGAATATGGTAAAGGAACTCTAAAAGCATTATCACTTTCTTTAACTAAAGAATTTGGAAAAGGATTTGATGTTACGAACCTTAGAAAAATGAGATCTCTATTTTTATATTTTCCAATTCGAGACTCATTGCGTCTCGAATTGAGTTGGACTCATTATCGTATCCTTACTCGCATCGAAAACAATAAGACTCGTCAATGGTATATGCAAGAATCTATTGAGCAATCTTGGTCTGCTCGAGCCTTAGAACGTCAAGTCGGTACTCTTTATTATGAACGTTTACTGGCTAGCCAAGCTGATAATAAAGCGATTAAGCCTGTTTTAGATGAAGCAAAACAAAATACTGATGCTCTTTCTGTATCAGCAAAAAACTACCTGCGAGATCCTTACATTTTTGATTTTCTAGGTTTACCGACCGACTCTCTTCAAGAAAATGAACTAGAGCAAGGGCTCATTGATAACCTCAAAAAATTTCTACTTGAATTAGGGAAAGGGTTTGCTTTTGTTGAACGTCAACAACGCATCACGACAGAAGATGGAGATTATTACATTGATCTCGTCTTCTATAATTTTCATCTAAAATGCTTTTTGCTCATTGATCTTAAAATGCATAAATTAACTCATCAAGATGTAGGTCAAATGGATATGTATGTCCGTATGTATGAAGAGAAAAAACGACGCAATGATGACAACCCTACTATTGGCTTAATACTTTGTACTGAAAACAATAAAACGGTCGCAAAATATTCAGTGCTCAATGAAAGTGAGCACCTTTTTGCTTCTAAATATATAACTGAGTTACCAAGTGAAGAAGAGTTGCGTCTACAATTAGAAAAGGATCGCCGATTAATCCTCGAACAGCAAGGAAAGTATGAATACTGACACTTGCCTATGTTTTAATTATATTTTGAACCTTATTCTAGTTTATTGATAGGCACTTTGATGGTATAAAGTGCTTAAAATACTGTGTTCAAAAATTATAAGGCTCCAAGATGTCTAAAATGTTCTTCAAAGGTCGTATCGAAACTCGTCAAAATCACGTTAAATCTGGTTTTAATACTAAGCGTGACGTTAAGTTAGGTACTGAAGAAGCACCACTAACTTTAGTTGTTCAAACAGAAGAACGTAAAGTTGAAGTTGCAGCACAGGTTACTGAGCATGACTTATTCGCAAACATCGAAGTGAATGCAGAGAAAGAAGAAAATATTCTTGAGCTTGAAGGCGTATTAAACAAGCCTAAAACGACTCGCTTTGAAAAAACACCTAACCGCAACGATGTATGTTCTTGCGGTAGCGGTAAAAAATACAAAAAATGCTGTGCTTAATACCAACAAAATAATCAGTAATCTAATAATAGATTACTGATTATTATTATTTGTGATTTACTTCTAGAGTCATACGATAAATCCCCCCTTCATTTTTCAAATCGTTACTATTTAATAAATTTTAATATTAAGAGTAAAATGATATGAAAGTTAAGTTTTTCCTCATTGCTTTATTGCTATCCCATACTACATTAGCTTCTGAAACCTTACCTCTAGCTGCTCTTGGTGGTTTAAAGAATGCACCTGAAATTGGCACGATATATCGTATTGATGATGCAGCCTATGGAGCTAAGCCCGTTCAATTACGTTGTATATCTAAAGGGCTTTACTTTGACTTCTCAGCATGTGAACTTGAAGCAAATATCTCAAACCTATTTTTAGATATGACACCTGATAATTTTACTGGCAGAAACGTTTCAGGCATGGAAATTAAATTTACGGGGATCAAACACGGGCAATTATTTTTCGAATTATTAAATTGATTGCCACTATCAAAAAAGAGCCTCTGTTTATCTGTTAGTAATAACAAACAACATGAGGCTCTTTTTGTATCTGCATTTTCTATTCTATCGTGTAGCGTGTCGGTTTATTCTTTAATATTTAAGAATGCCGCGCCACGAACACCGCCAGAGTCACCGTGTTTTGCTTTAATGATACGAGGAACGCGAGCTACTGATAATAAATGTTTTGGAAGACGCTTTGGCAGTTCTTCATAAATCAATTCAAAGTTAGATAAGCCACCGCCAAGTGCAACCACATGCGGGTCAAAACAAGTAAACAGGTTAGCAAAACAGATAGCTAATAGCTCCATAAAGCGTTCTACATGCTCAACCGCATTCGCCTCGCCTGCTTCATTCGCTTTTATGATATCAATCGCTTTTTTCTCTTCACCGTAATAATGAGCATAAAGTAGCTCAAAACCACGACCTGAAAGGTAGCTATCTAAACAGCCTTTATTTCCACACCCACAACCTAGTAAAGGTGCATTTTCACCCAAATGGAACCAAGCATCGATTGGTAAACGTGAATGACCTAATTCACCGGCAACATGGCTATAACCAGAAAAAGCTTTACCATCAAAAATTAAACCACCACCAAAGCCTGTACCTAAGATTAGGCCCATAACTGAAGGTGAATCTTTTAATTCTTCATCCCACGCTTCTGATAATGCAAAACAGTTCGCATCATTATCAATTTTTACTGAACGACCAATTTTTGCTTCTAAGTCTTTACGTAAAAACTGACCTTTAGCAGCAGGAACATTACTTGTTAATAGTGCCCCTGTTTCGGCATCCTCCATTCCTGGAATACCTAAACCAACTTTGCCTTCAACACCAAACTCAGCGTCATACTTTGCAATTAAGCTTGCAATATCATCAACCAATAATGCGTAATCTTCCGTTTGTGTCGGGATTCGCTCAGTAGCAATACGCTCAAGGTTTTCATTAAACGCACCAAATTCAATCTTTGTGCCACCCACATCAAAACCGTAGTACATAAGGTATCCTTATCCTAATCTATTCTAAATTTTTTATGGTGTTATCTTACCTAATTTTTATAAATACAGACTGTGACCCAATCGATATTCACTGGTTTTTTGTGTGAAATGAACCTCAAAACTCCATTAGATTTGGTTATTAACTTTCAGTTCTGTACGAAATTCCATCAAGCGTTTTAAACCCATTCCACGCTCTGCCCCTTTTACTGGGCGTTTGCTGTATAAATAATGCTCTCTAAACAGTTCAAACCAGCACTCAAGGTGCTTCGCATTTTCTCTTTCACCAAATAAATCAAGCACCAAACTTGCCACTTCAGCTGTAGCTAGCTGATGATCTTTAGAAGCTTTTCGCATGATATAACTAGAAAGATGATCACTGTTAAACGACAATACTGGTAATTGATGAAGATAAGTACTTTTACGATACATGCGCCCCGCTTCCCTCCAACTACCATCAAGGAGAATAAACAAAGGTGTCTTTCCTGCTTCCATAGCGATCTCATTTGTTACAAGAGATTTATTTTCAATTTGCTCTTCAGGGAAAATAACAAAAGGCTGATACGATTCATTCTGCAATAGAGCTAGCATATCTGGATTTGGCTCTGTACGAGACCACAAATAAGCATGTGTGTCAGGGATTAAATCTGCGATTAGCTTTCCAGTATTACTTGGTTTTAAAACTTCTGTATCAAACATAATCAACAAAAAAGCAGCACTAGACTTAACTGCAGGTTGATACTCACAAATACAGTAATCTTTATGGACTTGGCAAAATTCACAGCGGTTTACATTAGCCCCACGCGCATTGAAGGGTTTTGTAGAACGGGCTAATCTCTCTTTGTGTAATTGGTGAACTGTGTGAATACGCATTTGTAATAACCAAGCTATTTATATGGAAAAAGAAGCGCATTTTACTTACAGTATAAGTAATAACAAGTTCTATAAGAGAATTCCTAATGGAAATTAACTGGATTGAATACAATGACTCCCTTCGTTTAGGCTGTTTTATCGTTGCATTTATCATTTTTGCTTTAGCTGAATACACTTGGCCACGAAAAAAACTGAGTCAAAAAAAATCTCTTCGATGGTTAAATAACCTGGCTTTAATTGTCTTTAATAGTGTAATTTTACGCCTTACTCTGCCACTGCTTGCCATTGATGCGGCCTTAATTACACAGCAAGAAAGTATTGGATTATTTAATTATCTTAATACTCCTTATTTTTTGACTATTCTCCTTTCAGTCTTATTGTTAGACTGGATTATCTATTTCCAACATCGTCTTTTCCACCAAGTTCCTTTACTTTGGAAACTGCATCGAATGCACCATTCCGATCAAGATATTGATGTAACAACAGGTACTCGCTTTCATCCTATTGAAATGATCTTATCTATGTTAATAAAGATTGCAGCCATTGGAGTATTAGGGGTCCCTGTTGAAGCCGTTATTCTTTTTGAGATCATTTTAAATGTCAGTGCGATGTTTAATCACAGCAACCTTTATATTCCTAAGTGGTTAGATCGGTATTTACGTGCTCTAGTTATAACTCCAGATGTACATCGTGTTCATCACTCTATCCATGTTACTGAAATGAATAATAATTATGGTTTCTTTCTATCTGTTTGGGATCGAATTGGAAAGACTTACCTAGTAAAACCTAGAGATGGTCATCCAGAAATGAAAATTGGAATTGCCTTGTTCCGAAAAACAAACGAGCAACGATTAGATAAAATGCTCACTCAGCCTTTTAGGAAAAAATAACATCTCTTTCATTCAACGAATGATCTTGTCCATAAAGCTTATGTTTATACCAATTCTTTTAATTAGATGATTATTTATTATTGGAATTGGTATTATTTTTATCAAAAGAGTTAACTTCATCTAAAGTTAGATATCGCCACTCCCCCTCACAAAGATCCAAGCTGATCTTCCCGATCTTCTCTCTATGTAGAAAAGTAACTTTATTGCCAACAGCAGAAAACATGCGCTTTACTTGATGAAACTTGCCTTCGGTAATAGTAAGTAATACTTCTTGAGGTGTAATTATTTTTAAGGTCGCAGGTCGTGTCAGTTGTGTTTCACCTTGAAGCTTAATACCTTCAGAAAAGGTGACAATCGCCTCTTCTGCTATTGGTTTTCGCAAACCTACTCTATATGTTTTATCGCACTTCTTACTAGGGGTAATTATATTGTAAGACCAACGACCATCATCAGTTATGAGTACAAGTCCTGTTGTGTCGGCATCTAAACGTCCAGCAACATGTAATTCAGTATTATTACCCTCTTTTATATAATTAAATAAAGAGGGATATACTTCATCGATATTTGAACAAATAGTATTCGCTGGTTTATTCATCATAAGGTAGCGGAAAGGTCGTGCTACCAACTTTTGTTTATCCAGAGTAACTATATTATTCTCATGAACTTGTGTTGATTCAATAGTGACAACGTCACTATTAACAACAACCCTTCCCATATGAATACGCTCTAATACCTGATCTTTGGTTAACTCTGTACTTTTACAAACGAACTTATCAAGACGCATTACAGCCACACCTTCCTATTTTGAATATCGTCATTATCCTTTCTCAGTTTTTTTATGTCTTTCATTTTATGCTTTTCTAAGCGCTTATTCTATAGCCGACTATGGCGTGTAGAACGTTGCTGCTCCTGGACCTACTGGTAAACCGAATACAAATACCCATAGGTAGAACAGAATACTCCAACCAAACATGAAACACATTGAGTATGGAAGCATTGTTGCTATCAGTGTACCGATACCTAGATTCTTCATGTAACGTGTTGCTACAGCAAGAATAAGACCGAAGTAGCTCATCATTGGTGTGATGATATTCGTTGTCGAATCACCAATACGGTAAGCCGCTTGAATTGTCTCTGGTGCGTAGCCTACTAGCATTAACATTGGTACAAAGATAGGTGCTGTTACTGCCCACTGAGCAGAAGCCGAACCAATCATCAAGTTAATGAAACCACACATTAAGATGAATGCGAAGAACAACATAGGACCAGTAAGACCGATATCTTGTAGGAAGCTCGCACCACCAACCGCAATTACTTGACCAAAGTTAGTCCACTTAAAGAAAGCAACGAACTGTGCAGCGAAGAATACAAGAACAATATACATGCCCATTGAAGACATAGATGTTGCCATTGCATTAATTACATCACGATCATTCTTCATTGTGCCTACAATTTTACCGTAAACAAAACCAGGAACCGCGAAGAATACAAAGATGAAAGCAACAATACTTTTAAGGAATGGTGAACCTGAGATAGTACCTGTTGCTGAACGTAATACACCATCTTCAGGAACAATCGTCCATGCAAGTAATGCACTTACAGCAAGAACAGCAAGACCTGCAAATTTAAGACCTTTCTTCTCAACTGCTGTAAGCTTACCCATCTTATCGTTTGATAGATCTTCTGATGCTTCATCATCATTGTATTTACCAAGTTTCGGTTCAACAATTTTCTCGGTTACAAATGCACCGGTAATTGCAATGAAGAATGTAGAAACAAACATGAAATACCAGTTTGCTTCAGGGCCGACGGTATAAGTAGGGTCAATCATTTGTGCTGCTGTCTCTGTAATACCAGAAAGCAGTGGATCAACCGTACCAATTAGAAGGTTTGCAGAGTAACCACCTGACACACCAGCGAACGCAGCAGCAAGACCTGCTAACGGGTGACGACCTAGTGAATGGAAAAGCATTGCAGCTAACGGGATAAGTACTACGTAACCAAGCTCAGATGCCGTATTAGAAATAATACCTGCAAATACAACCGTTACTGTAACCATACGCTTAGATGCGCCCATAACCATGCCACGCATAGCAGCAGATAACATGCCTGAGTGCTCTGCGATTGCAACACCAAGCATTGCAACAAGAACTGTACCTAGCGGTGCGAAACCAACAAAGTTTTTCACTAAGTTAGTAACGATAAGTTGTAAGCCTTCAGCATTAAATAAGCTAACTACGTGGATCATGCCATCAGCTGCTCGACCTTTCGCCCCTTCTGGACGTGGATCTATTACTGATACGTCAAAGTAACCAGCAATGCCTGATGAAACTAAAATTGCCACACAAAAGATTGCAAAAAGGGTAATTGGGTGTGGTAATAGGTTTCCTAAATATTCTACCGAATCAAGAAAACGTGTAAACAACGGCCTTTTTGGCTGTTGTTGGTTTTGTTGTTGCGATGCAGACGAACTCATCTGTAACTCCTTGTTTTTGTCTTCCTTTATAATTAAAACACTCCATTCTGGATTAAATGGTTAAATAATGTGTATTTTAGTTAAAAGTAAGTACTTCCAAAATTCACGCAAAGGTTACACGATTGTAAAAATCATTAAAAGCAAGAAATGTCACAAAGTATTTCATTTGTAGTTAAAACAACCATTATCAAAACATAATGCAGAACTTAAGCTTAACATAGACTCATAGTTAGCATCATATGAAACATATAGTTTACCTTGATTTGCGAACGAGTATTGATTTTCTCTGTTAAGTTAGGTCAAATAAAACATATACTCTTTTATTTAGGATTTATCATGATTCAAAAAATCATCTTTAGCAGTTTGATTCTGACATTAATTGGGTGCTCATCAACTACTCCCCCAATAAAGCAGGCTACAACACAACAAGCTGTATCTTCATCACAAACGATTAAAATAAAAGAGCTCAATTTACCTCAATCAGATGGATACCATGACTACTTTCAAGAATGGAAAGCTGTCCCTTATCGATACGGTGGTACAAATAAAAAGGGAGTAGATTGTTCTGCTTTTACACAAGATGCATTCCGTACTTTACATCAGCAATCATTGCCTAGAACAACGGAACATCAACTTTCATTAGGGGTGAGAATCAACTTAGATAACGCTAAAAAAGGAGATTTGATTTTCTTTAAAACCAGTATAAAGGTAAGACATGTTGGTATATATGTAGGGAGCAGACAATTTATGCATGCATCTACATCTAAGGGCGTTATTATTTCTAGTTTAGATAACCCGTACTGGAAAAATACCTACTGGCAAATAAGGCGTGTTCTATAATTGGTACATAAAAAATCTGATCAACTACCTATCCTAAATAAGTAATTGATCAGATATCAGCTTGAAAATGTGCATATTTTAGATATAGATGATTTTTTGTTAAAAAGCGCTATCAAATAAATTTTTAATTAAACCAATATAGTCATCTAAAAACATAACTTGCTCATTCGTTGCTTTTTGAACCCAAGCACTTGCAAGAACTTCACCAAGATCATCCACGACTGCATCAGCTTCACGTAATAAGGTAAAACGAATATCAGGGTCTAGTTCTGGGTTTTGTTGAAAAACGATCATTAAATTCGAAGCTACTAGGTCGGTAACAATGTCTTCAACCGTTTCTTCACCTGTATCTCCCTGCTGATTAGCAAATAATGCTAAGTGCTCAGTAAGGTACTCAATAAGCGCATGATATCCATCAGTATTGACAATCATAATTTATCCATCTTTAGTCGTTCATTTCAAGTATGTATCGTATAATAAGTTATTTTAAACTCTAGCGCTCAATTTATCAAAATAGAGAAAAAGTCTCAAATTCTTTCCTTTTATTATTGACATTTATAAAATATATTACATAACGTTAACCTGATGCCTCACTAATGTTATAGATCACTAACATGAATTAGACTAGCGAAAACAAGATAAATTTTAGTCTTAGTTCACAGTTATTTATCTAAAATGCACTATTCTTAGTACTGACATATTTCAGAACTTAGAGAGGCAATTATGTGGCAAGCTATCGCTCAACAAATCTCTGACGTAACCGGTCGCCCCTTTATCATAGCTGAACGTGAAACTGTGAATGGTGGCGAAGTAAATGATTGCTATATGATTAGTGACGGTTCTCAACGTTATTTTATCAAAGTGAATGAACGTGCTGAACTCCCTATCTTTGAAACTGAAGTTGAAAGTTTAAAACAACTTGAAAGGTCTGATCATATTTTTGTCCCTCTCCCTCTCCATGTTGGTATAACCAAAGAACATGCATTCCTTGTGCTTAACTATTTACCGACTAAACCTATGGATAAAAAAAGTTCTTTTGAGTTAGGGATAAACCTTGCTAATCACCATTTATGGGGAGACCAACTCGAATACGGTTTTGATTGTGACAACTATCTTGGAAATATTTTACAGGTCAATACATGGCATCGAAAATGGGCCTGTTTTTTTGCAGAGCAACGCATTGGTTGGCAATTGCAGTTACTGCATGAAAAAGGCATTGCACTTGGTGATATAGATACCCTTGTAAAAAATACGAAACATATTCTACATAACCATCAACCTAAGCCAGCTTTGCTTCATGGGGACTTTTGGCACGGTAATATTGCTCTTAGTGTACAAGGCCCTATTAGTTACGATCCCGCTTCTTACTGGGGTGATCCGGAGTGTGATCTTGCAATGGCTAAGTTATTCGGTGGTTTTCAAGACAGCTTTTTTGAAGGTTATCAATCTATAATCCCTATTTCAGAAGGGTTTGAAATACGTCAGCATTTATATAGCCTTTATCATGTACTTAATCATTGCACCATGTTTGGTGGTGAATACATGTTTCATGCACAGCAGCTAATAGAACAATTAAAATTAAATCAAGAGTAAAGTATCAATAAGATAATGGGATGGAACTTACCATCTCATTTTTTATCAAATAAACAAAAAAACCTCGAAACTATCAATATTTTCACTTAATTCACTACAAAAACCAACTCTTTTTTCTACTATGAATAAACAAAAGAGTCAGAGTTATATTATTGACTCAGTAATTGCAGAACAATAATAAGGAGTTTGTTGTGAATAATTACATAAAGCAAAATATGCAATGCCCTAACTGTCACCATTCAATTAATATGGTTGTAGCCCAAAATCAACCTAGTCAACAGATTTATGATGATTGTCCATCATGTCATCGTGCTATTGAAATGAAAATGGTGGTAAACCCACAGACTCAATCAGTTAACTTTTCGATTGATAGTAGTGAAGACGGACTTTTCTAGTTTACTCTATTTGTTCTTTATTTTGATTCGCTAACACTCGCTCTACGGTATCTACGATTGCTTGTGTTTGCGGATCAATTTCTAAATTAATTTTATCGCCAATATCACGACCACTTAAATTAGTTCTTTCCAGAGTTTCAGGGATCAAATTAACGTTAAAGCCTTTTTCATCAACATCACCAATGGTTAAACTAATACCATCAACGCCAATATAGCCTTTATGTAAAATATACTTTGTCCACTGCGGCGCAACATCAAACCAGATCTGACAGTTTTCTGTCGTTTTATTAATCTCTCGTACTGTCATAACATCGACAATATGACCAGACATTGAATGACCACCAATCTCATCACCAAAACGGGCTGCACGTTCAATATTAATGAATTGCCCTACTTCTAATAAACCAAGATTGGTTAAACGTAGGGTTTCTTCAATTAAATCAAAAGAAATAAGGTGTCCATCGATTTTGGTTACGGTTAAACAGCACCCATTATGAGCAACAGACGCACCTATTTCTAATCCTTGATGATATGGTGCAAGTATTTCTATTACATGAGTCTGAAAATTCTCTTTCTTTGTAATTTCAATTACTTTTGCAGTTGTCGCAACGATCCCAGTAAACATCAGTTTCTCCAATCTATACAGCCGAATTAATTCAAGAGTTTTATCTTACTCTATCCATTTTAAAAAATATCCACGATACGTTGAATATTTCATTTTGTGAAGTGTAGCTTAATCTATATACTGTCCGATTCTGCTTACCTTTAACAGTTTCCTCTGTTTAAAGCACTCAATCAGACCTTTTTCCTTTGATTACGATAATCGTGATAAAGAACCGACAGTGATAGTCCTTAATTTACATATTTATAGATATGGTGACGCAGTGCACAGATACCAAAAAGAAATCGTTCGATTAATTAAACTCTCTACACCTGTATTAATTGCAAGTGTGGCACAAACCGGCATGGGCTTTGTTGATACCGTTATGGCTGGTGGAGTCAGTGCTACCGACATGGCAGCAGTAGCAATTGCAGCAAGTGTTTGGCTTCCATCTGTATTATTTGGTGTTGGCTTGCTAATGGCGCTTGTGCCTGTTGTTGCTCAATTGAACGGTTCAGGGAAATCTAAAAAAGTTCCATTTGAAATCCATCAAGGTATTTATTTAGCCTTAATTGTTTCTATCCCGATTATGCTTATCCTCTATAACGCTGGCTTTATTATTGCGGCTATGGATGTGGAACCTGAGTTATTTGAAAAGACTCAAGGGTATTTACATGCGGTGTTATGGGCTGCTCCTGCGTTTTTATTATTCCAAGCGCTACGTAGCTTCTGCGAAGGTTTATCTTTAACCACGCCAGCAATGATCATCGGCTTTATCGGTCTTGCCGCTAATATTCCTTTGAACTGGATGTTTGTCTATGGCGAAATGGGCGCACCAGCTCTTGGTGGTGTTGGCTGTGGTGTAGCAACGGCTATCGTTTATTGGCTGATGTTTGTGACCATGGTTATTTATACGTTTATCGCGCCGAAACTACGTCGTGTAAACTTGTATGAAAACTGGAATAAGCCACAAGCGAAAGAGATTTACCGTTTATTCAAATTAGGTTTACCTGTTGCTTTATCTATCTTCTTTGAAGTGACGTTATTTGCAGCGGTTGCACTATTAGTATCGCCATTGGGTTCAATCGTTGTCGCCGCTCACCAAGTCGCGATTAACTTCTCATCGTTGATCTTTATGGTACCGATGAGTATCGCTATTGCTGTCAGTATTCGCGTTGGCCATAAACTAGGAGAAAACGATCTAGAGGGCGCAAAGATTGCAAGCTTCTGTGGTCTGGCTTTTGGTTTGATGATGGCATGTTGCACCGCAGTACTGACCTTCATATTCCGTGAAAATATTGCGTATTTATACTCTGACAATAAAGAAGTAGTTGAGCTAGCTGTAAGCCTGATGCTTTTAGCGGTAATTTACCAATGCACTGATGCAGTTCAAGTTGTGGCAGCTGGCGCTTTACGTGGTTATAAAGACATGACAGCCATCTTTAAATGTACGTTTGTCTCTTATTGGATTGTAGGGCTACCAGCAGGTTATATCCTTGGTATGACAGATTGGATTATTGAACCTATGGGGGTATATGGCTTCTGGATTGGTTTCATTGGTGGTTTAACTACCGCAGCCATTTTACTTAGCCTTCGTCTACGTTGGCTACAGAAAAACCCATCTCAAATTGATATGGAAGTTGATGAATTGCAAATAATGCATTAATTCAGATAAACATGAACAACAAAGCCCGAGGTACTAAATGCCTTGGGCTTTTTTATGCGATTAAAATTCTTAACCCAATTATTAAGTGATTCAACCAATAATAATTAGATAATTACTAAAATTGGTATTAATCATTTTTGTTTCTCTTTCAGTTGAGCAATCACATAGTCAGGGGCAACTTTGGCAAGCTCTTCTAAACATGCCTCCGCTTTGACATTTCCATAACGTACGTAAATGTCACATACCGCATAAAGTTGCTCAGGAGATCCTGAAATAAGATACGCCTGCTCAAACGATTCAGTCGCGATTTTCAAGTCAATATCTTCATGCAGAACGCCATTTAAATACCAGTAATAACTATTATTTTCTGCTAAATCAGCAGCAGCCTGTATTGATTGTGCTGCTTGTGTTTTATGACTTAAACGTACCTGAGTTAACGCTTTTGAGTAATATAGACTCGCCTCTTTTGGTAATTGAACAATCGCTTTATCTAATATTAATAGAGCCTGTTCATCTTGGTTCTGCGCTCGGTAGTTATCCGATAAGTTTAACCATATTTGCGAGTTATCAGGGTCTATTTTCACAAGCTCTTGATAAATTGCATCGGCATTACTCCACTCACCATGCCAACGATACACATCGGCTAATAGTAATTGAGATTCAGAGTCCTGCTGCTTTGTTAAATATGCCGTTACTTCCTGATATGGCGCTTCAATTTGAGCTTGCTGAGCTGCAGACATCAAGCTGTACTCGCGAAGTAGATTTGCGGTCGCTGCCATACGAACGTTCAACTCGGAATCAGTTAATAAAGGCGATACTATCTGCCAGCGGTGTTTAAATTGGTATAAATCAGAGCCTATCACTGCCGCTTCGCGGATCATGGGTTCTGGATCTTTTAATCCTCTTGCTACGGCAACTAAACTGTTTTGATTAGGGTAACGAGCTAATTGACGTAACGCCTCTGCGCGCTTTTCTGTACTCTCATTTTTATTTTGTGCCGTATAAGCCAATTGTTGCTCTGGTGTCATGCTCTGCAATGAACCCGTCGCATATACTGGCGTAGCAATGGCAAATATACTAGCAAGCCCTAGTGCCGCGCATTTTTTCAGTAATGGTTTCATTCTCTCCCCCATTAAAACTTAGTTGGAAACGCAGAAGATTGCGCTTGCTGTCGAGCCGCATCACTAAATTTTCCATGTTGAACTGGATTGCCTAGCATTCTTAAAATATACGCAATTGATTTATCCGCATGGGCAAAAAACTTCTTCCACCCAGCGCACAGGTAATTTAACCCCGGCTCGCCATCACGTGTTTTAATGAAGCGGTTTTTAGGACACTCGCCATGACAGGCAAATTTATAGTCACATTGTTGGCATTGGGTGGTTAATGTTTTCGCTTTAGCAAAACCAAACTCTTGTTGTTTTTTGCTATATGCCAATTCATCTAATTTTTGATGGTGAATATTCCCAATCTTATATTCAGGATAGACATAATGGTCACAAGCAAACACATCGCCATTGTGTTCCATCGCTAGGCCTTTTCCGCAAATTTCGCCCAAAGTGCACAATGGGTTCTTACGTCCCATCCAAGTTTCGACACTTGCTTCAAAATATTGGACGAATACTTTACCTAGATCATTTTGTGCCCATTCATCAAAAACGGCGATTAAGAAGTTACCCCAGGCTTCATCTGAAACACACCAAGGCTCCATTATTGATTCTTTGTTTCCCGGAATAAGGCGCTTATCACCTTGACGTAATTGCGCCGTCACTTGCTCTGTTTGCGGTGCTACTGTTCTAAAACTTTTTTGTTCTACAATCGGGATAAACTGCATTTGAGGCGATTTCACCACATCTCGTAAGAATCGATAGACTTCTAATGGATTTCGACTCGTTAAGTTATTAACACACGTTAAGGTAGCAAATTTCACCTGATGTTTATGAAGTAGATCAACCGCCTTCATTACTTGGTTAAATGTCCCTCGACCAGCTTTGTTAGTTCGATAGGCATTATGTAATAACTCAGGGCCATCAATACTTAAACCAACTAAAAAGTTATTTCCAGCAAGAAACTCACACCATTTATCCGTTAATAACGTACCGTTAGTTTGTAAATCGTTAGAAATTAAAATCCCTGCTGGTTGATATTTTTTTTGAAACTCTACAATTTTCTTAAAGTAATCTAAACCTAGTAATGTTGGCTCTCCACCTTGCCAAGAGAAGATAATTTCAGGGGTATTTTGACCTTCAATGTATTGACGAATATACGTTTCTAACGTCTCGTCATCCATTTGTGGAGAACAGTCTTTTTTGTATTCAAGTAAGTCCTCTTTACTCAAATAATAGCAATATGTGCAATCAATATTACACACAGCACCAATTGGTTTTGCCATAACATGTAATCGCTTTGAAGCCTTACCCTGAAACTGAGGACCTTGAGTAATGATCATATTGATTCCTATTGATAATGAGTCTTTGATTTGAAAAAAGAACTTACCTAACAAACCTATTAGCCACCCTTTATAGCCAGCTGTTAAGCAAGTTCTATCTCCATAATAAACAAAAAGAACATCGGTATTAGTTATACACGTTATTCCATTTTGGAAAGTGCTTTCACTGTATGATAATTACTCAATCATTACTGTTGAGAATGTCATGTTTAGAATCTCTTTTTTAACCAATTTTAAAACATTATTTACCGCCTTATTTCTTAGTTCAGTGCTAGCTGGATGTGCAACCGCACCACCACACCCTGTAACTCAAAAAATAGAAGAGACCATGGTCCATGTAGAGGGCGGTGAATATCTTATGGGTTCAGATTCTCCATATGCAAAGAAAGCAGAAAAGCCAGCTCACCTTGTTTCAGTAGATGATTTTTATATTTCAAAATTTGAAGTCACTCAGTCGTTATTTGAATCAGTAATGGGGTCCTCTCTCAGTTATTTCCAATCCCCTGATATCCCTGTAAATAACCTAAGTTGGCAGCAAGCCAATTACTTTATTGAAAAACTCAATGAACTGACAGGTGAAACGTATCGCCTTCCAACAGAAGCAGAATGGGAATATGCCGCTCGTGGCGGGAAACTAAGCCAGAATTATACTTACAGTGGCTCGAACAACATTGATGACGTCGCATGGTTTGCAGACAACGCCAATAATCAAGCTCATGCCGTTGGAATGAAGCAACCTAATGAACTAGGCTTATATGATATGACAGGCAATGTCGGAGAGTTTGTTAGTGATGCGTATGACGATACTTTTTATCGATTTTCACCAACCGATAATCCAAACAATGCACGTGACGAAGCAAGTGGCTTAGCGCATAAATCAGTTCGAGGTAGCAGTTTTTCTTATAAGGCAAATGAATCAGAAAACTACCGTCGAGATTTCGCTAGCCAATCCATCATCATGGCAGATATGGGTTTGCGTTTAGTAAGAGATGCAAAGTAATCAATAATTAAGATTACTCATAACTATTACTCTTTTGGCAAGGAATAAAAACATGAAGAACAACGTATTACATTGTCTCGCACTCGCTGGGGTAATCATGATCCCAGGAACCGTTCTGGCTAATGATCATAACCCTAAGTTAGTGTTACAGATCACTGTTGATGGCCTTCGTGGTGATTTGTTAGAGCGTTACCAAACAAACTTTGGCGAAGATGGTTTTCGCTATTTAATGGAGGATGGTACTTACTATACCAATGCTCATTATCAGCACGGGAATACCGAAACGATTGTTGGACATGTCTCACTTGCTACAGGAGCTCCGCCAAGTGTACATGGCATGGTTGGTAATGTGTGGTATGACAGAAATGAAGAGCGCTTGGTCTATAACGTTGAAGATGGCAATTACAGTATGCTTACCTCGGGTGCTGGTGTAAATAAATCAACCGAGATCGACCCAACTCAAAAAGTCGCAACTCAAGATGGCCGCTCTCCAGAACCTATTTTATCCACCACCTTTAGCGACGAACTAGCGATAGCAAGCAATGGTGAATCAAAAATATTTTCAGTATCCGTGAAAGACCGTGGCGCTATTTCGTTAGGTGGCCATTCAGGAAAAGCGTTTTGGTTCTCTAAAGCACAATCAGAATTTGTGACCAGTAATTACTATTATAATGAGTATCCAGCATGGGTAACCGCGTGGAACGAGCAAAAAGTCCCTAATCAATACTCAGGAAAAAAATGGGCATTATCGCTACCTAAAGACCAATATACTTTAAAAGAAGGCAATCCAGATTACAAAGTTGACCTTGCAGGATTTAAACGTACCTTCCCTCACCCTTACGGCCCTGCAAGCTATAAATACTACAGCACAATGCTAACACTTAGCCCTGCTGGAGATGAAATTACAGGGAACTTTGCTGAAACACTCCTTAAAGAAGAAAATTTAGGCAAAGGAAAGTTCACCGATTATCTTGCAGTTAGTTTCTCATCAAATGACTATGTAGTTCATATGTATGGCCCATCAAGCTTAGAAGCAGAAGACAACTTAATTCGATTAGATAAAACCATTGCCAATCTACTTAAAAAAGTCGATAAGCAAGTCGGATTAAAGAACACACTAATTGTGCTTTCTGCCGATCACGGTGTACCAGAAGCCCCTGCTACGGTTAATGCGTTAGGTGCAAATCAAGCCGCTTACTTCAATCAGAAAAGTTTAATCTCACCAACGTTGATCTCTCGTTTAAAAACAGAATTTGGCTTAGGTGAAGACGCGATTCGTTTATATGCTCAACCTTATGTATATTTAAATCATGAGGTAATCAAGAAGAAAGGCATAGCGTTAGATAAAGTACAAAAGGCAGTCGCTGAAGAATTATTAAAAGTGAAAGGTATTGCTTACGCGGTAACAAGCTCAGATATTGAGAAGAACCAAGTACCAAATACTCACACCATGCAATTAGTGAAAAACAACTATCATCCAATGCGATCAGGTGATGTTTATGTGGTTTATAACCCTAGAAACTACATTAATGATATGGATGGATTAACCATTGCATCCACTCATGGTTCACCTTGGCGTTATGATACTCATGTTCCGGTTATCTTTGCTGGATATAATATTGATGATGAGAAAATCAGCCGTGAAATTACCCCTTACGACATAGCCCCAACCTTATCGAATATTTTAGGTATTACGCAACCAAGTGGTACAACTGGTGAGGTATTAACTGAAGTAACGCAAGATTAAACGAAGAACAAAAAAAGCAGTGCTGAGAAATCAACACTGCTTTTTATAATCTATGTACTTATAAAAAAATAAATAGATTATGGGATGGCTACTTTATTCGCTACTTTTTGAATTTGTTGCCTTAACCAACGGTGTCCACTTTCAGCCGTTCTGCTTGGATGCCAGATAATACACAAATCATGTTGTTGACGATCAAAAGGTAAATCTAACGACTTTAAATTGTAATACGCACCTAAATCAGAAATTGCCGATTGTGGAAGCATCCCTATCATTTCTGTTGAACTAATAATTGGCATCATTTCGAATGCGCCAGCTGCTCTTATTACTATATTTCGAGCCTCAAGCTCTACTATATCATCTCCATTCAATAAACTGCTTCGGCTATGCCAGCGCGATGCCGCAACATGTTCTTCACTTAAGAATTCTTCTAGTGATATTTCATCACCGATTCGAGGATGATTTTGACTACAAACTACTTTTAATTTTTCAGTATAGATAACTTCTGATTTTAATAGCGTTCGCCCTCTTATCGCCATATCAATGACTAGATCATAACGTTGTAATCGTAGATCGGCTTCCAAGTCTTCAGTAAATTGAGGGTGCACTTCTAGCGAAACATTAGGAGCGCAAGCTCGAATTTGCTTTACTAATTTAGGAATAAGCGAATAACTAACCGTAGACACAACAGCGATCGAGAAAATACGATTTGAAGTTTTTGGATCAAATTCTCTCGATGCTGATAGTGTTGATGTGAAGTTTTTAAGGGCGGCAGACATCGCAGGATAAATGTCAGAAGAGAATACGGTTGGCTCTACTCCTGATGTATTACGATGAAATAAAGGATCATCGTAAATTTCACGTAGCCTTTTTAAGGCTTTACTTACTGCTGGTTGGCTGATGTTCATTCTTGCCGCGGCTTTAGAAAGATTTTTTTCTTCATAAATCGCGACAAAAATAGGTATTAAATTAAGCTCTGTACTTTTCATAACTACTGACACTGCTGATTGATCCCTACGCTCACTGTATATAACTCAAAACTCGACACAACCTTTACTCTTTCCTTTTGTGTTGATTCTCTTGGTTTTTTACATATTTTCTTCGTAACTGATTGAACTGAGGAAATACCGCTTTTGGCTTCCACATTAATAAAAGAGAAGATAATCCATTTATCGGAGAAGATATTCTTTTCCATAAACGAGAGGATAACTTTTTAGTGATGTCTCTTGTTTGAAACATAGACGCATCTTGTTGCCAATCACTGGTCGAATCGCAATGTTTTAACTCCAAGGTTTTATTCTTCATTCTCAACGTTCGATAAAGAAGCACCCTAACTGTACCCCACTCTTTTTTATTTACGGCTTTCGAATACATAAACCAAGCAGGCAATGGGTGGGTTTGATAATAACGAACCATTTTAATCACGGTAAACAAAGCAACAATGGCACTGATCATCAATATGACTAACCATTGCCAATATTGGTGCAACCAAGAACTCATCGTATGGGAGATAGAAAACGATTGACCATCAAGCGTAATGGTTTTTAATTCTTGGGCATCGGTATCCCACCAGGTTAAGTTAATAGCTGGGAACACTACCTCGCCCCCGTTTTGAAGTACATAAACAACGGACTCTTTTCGTTCTGACAAATAATCGCCACGAGTCTGTGAATCATCTAATTGATTCGGTTGTGAGTACGTTTGATAATTCGCTGTCGATGTTTGCTTAATTAATTCAGGGATCAACATCGCTAATGTATCTGAACCCTTGATGGTGATGGTACGAGTAATCGCATCACCCGCTTTTAAGTCATCATTTGACTTATCCCACTCTTGTTCAACTGAAAAATCACGACCGGACACCCACTCAGAATCATCATTCAATAAACCTGATGGCGTAATGGCGGTAAACCGTTGTGGTTCTGTATATAAAACACCAGAAACGTTCCCCGCATTTTCTCGTGAAACTTGTACCTTAACAGCGGTTGGTGGGACAACAAAATTGCCTTCAACTTGTGGGTATAATGTCACCTCCCAACGTTGATGAGTCCAAGTGACTCCATTACGCCTTTCTGTAAAATTCGTGGCTAGTTGATTACGCTGTTTGGCTACTACATTTTGAATTTCTATAGGAGCGAACCGAGTACCTCCGGTAAACCACCTTGGCGTAACAACTTCTATATATAAAATAATTTGCTGATTTACGGCATAAGTTGGCGCTTTCTTCCCCTTGTTTTCTTTAGCGTTATTCGGATCACTTAGCCACGTTTTTATCGTTACTTGATCGGATTTATCGAGTGTTTCAACCGTACTGCCTCTAGAACCAAAACTTATCACCATTAATATAACGGCGACAAAAATGCAAAGGTGTATGACTCGACGTTTATCGTTATTTTGAGACATTATTTACCTTCTCCACTATTTTCTGACCCAGAAACCGATGATTGAGAACCAGACGACTGTGCTCGGAGTTGAAGCTGAAATTTCGCGCGTAAGAAATACTTAGGGTCAGCCTCTACACGACGTAACCATTTATCAGCAAGTTCTTGGCTTCCTAAAATTTCATTCGCATTTAGTTTCTCTTCTTTCATTAATACAGAATCAACCTTTTCATCAGCACCATCCCCCGTTTTAGGCTTATCATCTCCTAATTCAAAAGACTCTTCAGGCCCATCAGTACTGCCTTTCTGACTTTCACTCATTCGATTCACTTCATCAACAATGCCTTGCATGATCGATAAATTGTTTTCTACTTTTTCTTTTAATTCACTTTCAAGATCTCTTTCTAGCAATAACTGATAAACATCACGAGCAGCAAGATACTCTCTTTGTCTTGCCAACGAACTCGCCGCATTAAAAATACCTAGATTGGTTTTTACTTGTAGAAAAGCACTGTGAGCCAATTTATATTCGCCGGCATAATAATAAGCGATGCCTTTTTTAAGAGGATCTTGATAACGTTTTGCGGCTGTTAAATATTCGAATTTATCAAAATACCATTGCCCTTGTTGATCTGGCGTTAACCATAAATCCATCCACCATTGCGTCGTTCTATCCCATGCCGTCACTTCTTTTACTGGTTCATTCGTTTTGGCTTTTAGACTGACCGTTTCAGCATAAGTTGGAGTCGAATAAAAGCTAGGAAAAACAATCAATGCCACCAAACACCATTTTACTAACCAGCCTTTTCTAAACCATGACAACATTAAGAGAGATACAGGAAATAAAAGAAAATACCCCATGTCTTTCCACGGCATTGCCGATTCATTATTTAGCTGCATATGGCGTTCTATTTTACTGTTTAGCGTCTTAATATCACTGTCATCAATCGTCACTTCGACCACACTACCATTGCTTTTACTGGCTAATGATTTAAGCGATGAAAGATCCATCGGGTTATCACTGGCTCTGTCACCATTACCCGCTGCCAATACTAATAATTGATGTCGGCTTTTCTCAAAGTAACTCTTAAATGCATCAGTTGTTGCAGGGTTAACACCATCAGTAATTAGCAGTACTGTTCCCACACTTTCAGCACCCAATTGTGGTTCAATCAGAGGCAGCGCCGTTTCTGCATTTTTACCTTCTACAGGCATAATATCGGGTTGAATTGCAGCTAGAAATGGTGCGAATACCGAATCATCTTTAGTTAATGGCATGGCTAAATGTGCTGAACCAGAAAAGACGACTAACCCTGTTTTACCACCTTGTCGTTGCTTGATTAAGTCTCGTATTTTTTGCTTAGAACGCTCTAATCGGTTTGGCGCAAGATCTTTTTGCAACATCGACTCACTGTTATCTAAAACGATCAATAATGCTGCTTTATCTTCACCAAATGGAGACGCTTCACGCTGCCAAGTTGGACCTGCACACACGATAATAGCGACAAACATAGAAACACCTAACAACTTTAATGGCAGCTGCTTTTTCCATCCCGCATCATTAATGGTTAACGCGCTACGTAAATGTTTTGGTAACTGTTCTTGCCACTCATTTTTTGAATCTTGCTTCCAACGCAAATAAATCACAATGCCGAACGGAATTAAGACCAGCAGCCATAAAGGTCGAATGAAATGAAACTGATCAGTAATTTGCTGCCACATCAGAGAATCAAACATGCTTTTCTCCCGATTTAACATGACGTTTAATCGTCGCAAAGCCAAAAGCAAATAAATACATCATAACGATCAACATCATTGGGTATTGATGAATTGACTGCTTTGGCCGATAAGTGGTGCTTTCATACAATTGAGGCTCTAATTCACCAATCGCTTCATAAGCTTGCTCTAATTCATCACGATTAATGGCTTGAAACGCTTTTCCACCAGAGGCTTCTGCAACTCGGTTGATCACATCCATATCTAATGCTTGTTCACCAACGGTTCTTGGATCACCCATTGCTATCATATGAATACGAACATTTTTAGCCGCTGCAACTTTAGCTGCATCAATCGGTTCGACATAACTGCCAGTATCATTACCGTCCGTTAAAACAATGGCCACTTTCTCTCTTGGTTTTTCAACAGAGTCATTCTGTGAACTGTCTTTGTTTATCTCGTCTTCTGATGAACTTTGCTCAAAGACTTTAATTGCCAACCCTATTGCATCACCCAAATGGGTACTTTGTCCTGCCATTGCCACGTCAGTTTGATTCAATAGCTCTAACCAGACTTTTTGATCTGCCGTAAATGGGGTTTGTACAAACGCAGCATCCCCAAACAGAATTAATCCTAAACGGTCACCTTTTCGAGTTTTAACAAAATCGACCAACACTTCTTTTGTTGCTTCTAAACGAGATATCTTTTGAATAGATCCTTTGTCTGAAGAGGCTTTAGAGACAAAATCTGGCTCTGCCATCGAGCCAGATAAATCCACCACAACCATCACATCTCGCCCTAAGCTTTCACGAGTTTGAGGTTCGCCTAAAATAGTCGGTTTAGTCAGTGCGAAAATTAATAAACACCATGAAATAATCAAAAATGTCTTTTGCCAATAACTCGCACGTAATTGACTTGCTCCTTCAGATGGAGATTCATCTAATGCTTTTACTAACACATCAAAAAAAGGCACTTTAATTGCAGATTGACGTGTACGATAAGCCGGTATTAACCAGTAAATAATAATCGGTAATGGCAACATCCATAACCAATATGGATTCGCTAGTTCCAGTTGATTAAACTGCACGTGCGCCTCCAGTTTGCTCTAATGTCGGTACGACATGGCCCGTTAACCATTGTTGACACAAAGTCATTAACTCATTGAGTTGTTGCTCTGACAATGCATATTGCTGTTGCACTAACGAACGCATCCATTGTTGCCCAAGCTCACCATTAAAATCACAAACACTATTGGGTGAATAAGAATCTAATGCGATAAGAAAATCGTCTTTAAAGAGTGTCGCATTCTTTGCGTTAATATGCGTAAGTACCGCCTTCATGACTTCAAATATCTCATAACTTAACGATGGATTATTCACAGAACCCGACAGTAAATTTAATAAGGAGCTTGCTTCTCGACGATAGCGATTTTCCCACCATTTTTTGGTCGAATTAGCGGTGTAATAAATAGCAAAAACAAAAAGAAGTATTGCGACAATTTTCCAACCTATCGTCTGAGGAAACCAACTCACATGATCGGGAACAGTCACTTCGCTCATTTTTCTAAGCATATAACTGCTTGGCGGCTCATGAATACTCATCGTCTGCCTCCTATCGCACGTTTCAGCTGCTCGATATGATGCCCAGACGTATCCGCTTCAATAAGAGGAAGGCCCTTGGCTGCCATCAACTGAATTAATTGTTCTTTCTTTAAATCTTGATAGTCAGTTAACCCTTTATTAGCCAAATCAAATTTCTTTGCATCGCTAAGGTTAATTTGAAATGCACCATCCCCCACAACCCATGAGCTGCTTTGTGATGGAAAATTGGACTCGAAAGGATCAGAGATTAATACCCCTAATACATCATTATGTTTTTGAAGGTGTTTTAAGTGAGTTATCTCATCAGGAGTTACACCATGCCAATCACTTAAAATAATAATGGTTGCTTCTTTAAGCTTCAATCGACCTAATAGCGTCACAAACTGTGAAAAACCAACATCATCAGCGTCTTTACTTTCGACGTCTAAAGAGTTATTGATACTAGATAACAATTGCAATCGATGGAGTAAGTCACCTTGAGATCGTTTTGGAGTTAACCAGTGCATTTTCTCGCTTGAACTGATGACAAAACCAACGCGATCGCTGTCTTGCAAAATACGCCACGCAGTGAGTGCCGCCAGTTCAGCGGCAACAACTGACTTCATTGTCTCTACTGATGAAAAATACATACTGCTACGTTGATCAACACAGATAATAAAATTGCGGTCTTTTTCTTCAGTGTACGATCTAACATGAGGTTTACCCGTTCGCATCGTCACCTTCCAGTCAAGGTTGCGAATATCATCACCGAGTTGGTAATGCCTTAACTCCTCAAAATTTAAACCTCGTCCACGAAAAATAGATGAATGACGACCAGACAGCGCGGTGCCTGATTTTAAATTCGGTAATAAACTGAACGATCTCGCTTGAGATTGCAGTTTTACTAATTGGCTATATTCACAATGAATACGTGTGTCGGTGCTTTTTTCGTTCATAAAAAGCCCTACCCAATAACAACATGATCCAACAATTCATTGATGACTTGCTCTTGCGTCACGCCATCAGCTAAAGCGTCATAACTCAACGTTATACGGTGCCCCAACACTGAATGTGCCATTGCTCGAATATCATCTGGTTCTACATAATCTCGACCTTGTAACCATGCATACGCACGCGCGCATTTATCAAGTGAAATGGATGCTCTAGGGCTCGATCCTATTTCTATCCAACGTGATAGATTCGATTCTGAATAACGCTCTGGTTTACGCGTCGCCATAACCAAAGCAACGATGTAACGCTCACTGATCTCAGACACTTCGATTTGAGATAATTCAGAACGCGCTTGCATCACTACAGAAGGATCAAGTTGAATGGTCGTTTCTATTTCAAGGTTATCTTCTGTCTGTTTTTGTGGTGACTCTTCTCCACGAACAAGACGAATAATATCTAATTCAGCATCATCATCTGGATAATCAACCGACACTTTCATGATAAATCGGTCCATTTGCGCTTCTGGTAACGGATAGGTTCCTTCTTGCTCTACTGGGTTCTGTGTTGCAAGCACCATAAATAATTCAGGCAGCACATGAGTTTGATCGCCAACGGTTATCGTGCCTTCTGCCATCGCTTCTAATAATGCGGCTTGTACTTTAGCTGGCGCTCGGTTGATTTCATCCGCTAAAACGATACTGTTAAAAATAGGCCCCGGTTGAAAATGTAATTGCGGTTTGCCATTTTGCTCTTGGTATACTTCTGTACCCGTCACATCAGATGGCAATAGATCTGGCGTAAATTGAATACGCCCAAACGAGGTATGTAAATTATCAGCCAACGATTTAACCGAACGCGTTTTTGCGGTGCCTGGCAACCCCTCTAATAAAACATGCCCTTGAGTTAATAACCCAATAACCAGTGAACGCACGACATGGGATTGACCAATCACCGACTTCTCTACCTGAGAGATAAGCGATGTAATAGCCTGCTGAGTTTGATTCATGTTTTCTCCTTACGTTCACAAGTTAGACCAATAGATACTAAAATTTAGCTTTTACTATTCTAGTTAAGTCCATCATAACTATTGGTTATAGTGCTCATTAATAAAGCCGTTTTTTAAGTTCATTGATCACATTTTTAGGGGCATATTGTTCAAGTTGCGTAATACAGGATTGCGCTTGTAATGATTTCGCTTTTAACAGTTGATCACACTGTGCAAATAAATGCTGAGGGTTGCCACTTAAACTAAAAGCCCTTGCCAAAGCATCCGCTCCTTGGTTCAGATTAATGCCTTCAAGTGATAAACCATATACATACCAATATTGTGCATTTTGAGGTTCCACCACTGTCGCTTGCTCAAAGTAGCTTGATGCCTCTGTTTTTTTTCCTAAGCGTAATAATGCTAATCCTGCACTGTAACGTAATGCGCCAGATTTAGGCTGTGCTTTGATCCCTTGTTGCATCAACATAAGGCCTTTCATTTCATCGCCTTGGGAACGGTATAAATCCGCAAGATTTACGTAGCTATTAACAAAATACAGCTCTACATTAATAGCACCTAAATAGGCTTCTTCTGCCTTTTCAAGTTGGCCTTGTGAACGATAAACATTACCCAAATTAGTTCGCCCAAAACCTCTATCGGCATTAAACAGTTGAATATTAATGTATTCATTTAATGCAGGAGATAACTGCTCACGTTGAAGTGGATTCCATTCCGGCCAATACGCCGCTAATGCTCCTGCCGCTTCAGCACGAATACCCAACACACTATCGGTTAATAACGGCGATAATATTTGCCAACGATCATGAGATGAATACCCTGCTGAACCTTGAATCGCCCCTAAACGAATTAATTCATCATCATGTTTTACCGCTCGCCCCAATGCCACTAAGGTATTCTTACTTGGAAATGCGCTTAAACGCTGCAATGCAGACCCACGAATAATCCCAGATTGCTTCGCATCTTGTGCTGTATATGAAAGCGCATCACCTGCTCCACGATAATTAATGTCTGAGGCATAAAATGCGACAGCAAAATGCTGTTGATTTCGATAAGGGGAATCAGGGAACCATTCGCCGACTTTTTTATCTGCCCACACATCGTCCTTCTCTTCATGACATTGCGTACACACATTAGGAGTGCCGATATTTTTACTTAAATCAGGCCTTGGGATTTGCCAACTGTGATCTCGTCTTGCATCTACGCCCATGTACGTCGTTTCTGGCATATGGCAAGTGGTACATTGCGATTCTTCAGTATTGGCTTCATGAAAGGTGTGTTTTTCTGGTGTATATTCTGATGCAATATGGCATTGGCTACACACGGCTTGCTCTGGAATGTCTAATTTGGTTGAATGCGGGTTATGGCAATTAGTACAAGTTACGCCCTTTTCTGCCATTTTTGATTGCATGAAAGAACCGTATACATAATCTTCATCGTAGATCTGACCATCATTATGGTATAAATCAGAAGTAATCAAACTTGGTAAATAACTGTCTAAGAGCGAGCCCTTTACGTGCGCTTGATCTTCATTAATTTGAACTCGACGGCTATGACACTGCGCACACACCGCCACTTGATCTGTTGGTTCAATGTCTTTAGGTTGAAGCGTTGAATGGCCTTCTTTAAAAACCCACTCTTTGACTGACTTACTTAAATCACGCTCAAAACCATAGTGGGGGTTTGTATTTTCTGTTTGATCTTCACTCCAAGTAATATGCTCACTTGCTGGACCATGGCAGGCTTCACAACCAACATTAATTTCAAACCAACTGGTGTTATAGGTATCAGTCTTCGCGTCGTAATTCTTCTTTACATCCGTTGAGTGACAATCAGCACACATAAAGTTCCAATTTTGCCCTGAATTAGCCCAATAGAACTCGTCCGTTTTTTCCATCTCAGGATAAAGGTGATACCAACGTTGCCCCCCCTCTTTTTCACTACGCGAATCCCAAGCAAATGGAATTAGCTGAATGCGTCCATCTTCAAATTCGACCATGTATTGCTGCAATGGCTCGAACCCAAAAGTATAGCTAATTTTGTAATCATGGAACTTACCATCAGGTCCTTCAATATTGACCCAATATTCATCCCTTTTTTTAAAAAAACGGTTTGGTTTTCCTTTAAATTCAAAAATCGCATCATTGAAGTCACCAAACACGCTGTCTTTATCTGCGTGTTTCATTGCCATTTCATGATCAGATCCTTTCCAAGCTTCAGTTTCTTCTTTATGACAATCAATACATGCATCACTACCAACAAAAGCGGCAGAAAACACATTTGATGAAAATGTCATCATACTCATCCATACAACGAAAAATCCATAAACGATTTTTTTACTGCTCATATACATCCTTGTATTTATACATTTTTCATCTCTAATTCTAAAGATAACAATACAGTAGATATAGAGTATATTTACTGATTTTTCCATTAGGATTCATGAATATGTGAATACTATTAGAAATAAAAAAGGGCTCCGAAGAGCCCTAGTATTGTCTTTTTTCACTATTTATTGTGCGGTTGTTGTAGTTTTTCCATTACTTGATCCAAACTGAAACTTGCCGCTTTTTGTCGAGGAGGAAATTCTTCAAATGTAGCGAGGAAATTCCCTACGTATGCTTGAGCAGGTACAAACATATAGGCACGATCTAGTAACCAATCATAATAGGTGTTTGACGTTACATCAGCGACTTCGTATGGGTCCATACGTAGATTAAACAATTTAGGCAAGCGTAAGATAACTAGAGGTTCAGCCCAAATAGCTAAAGTACCTTTCGCTCGCTGCTCCATGAATACCGCTTTCCACTGGTTATAACGAAGCGCTGCTAAATCACCATCATCAGTAAAGTAGAAAATTTCTTCACGACGGCCTTTTTCTTCATCACCCGTTAAATAAGGTAAAAAGTTGTAACCATCAAGATGATTTTTGAAACTCTTATTACCTAACTTAGTTCCTTTTTTAAGCTCATCTTTAATTTTGTCATTACCAGCTGCTGCTACAAATGTTGGCAACCAGTCCATGTGATGCATGATCTCATTGGATACGACACCCGGTTCAATTTTACCCGGCCAACGAACCATGGCAGGAACTCGATATGCCCCTTCCCAGTTGGTATTTTTCTCACTACGAAATGGCGTTGTACCCGCATCAGGCCATGTATTCAAGTGTGGCCCATTATCAGTAGAATAGAACACAATAGTATTGTCTTCGACGCCTAATTTATCAACAGCTTTCAATAGTTCGCCCACGTGATTATCGTGTTCAACCATACCATCAGCGTAGTTACTAATCCCTGTTGAACCTTGAAGTTCAGGCTTCACATGTGTTCTAAAGTGCATACGCGTTGCACTCCACCACACAAAGAATGGCTTGTCAGCTTTCACTGCTCGTCCCATGAAGTCAATCGCAGCAGACGCGGTTTCATCGTCCACCGTTTCCATGCGTTTACGAGTTAATGGGCCTGTATCTTCAATCTTGCCATCAGCATAAGAATGAATGACACCACGAGGGCCATATTTTTTAAGGAATTCAGGATCTTTAGGGTAATCAATATTTTCTGGTTCTTCTTCCGCATTAAGATGGTAAAGGTTACCGAAAAACTCATCAAAACCGTGATTAGTTGGTAACATCTCATCTTTATCACCAAGATGATTTTTACCAAATTGACCTGTCATATAACCCATTGGTTTTAGCACTTCCGCAATGGTTGCATCTTCTGGCTGTAAACCAATGTCAGAACCAGGAAGCCCGACCTTACTTAGACCTGTACGAAGAACACTTTGTCCGGTAATAAATGTTGAACGACCAGCAGTACACGATTGCTCACCATAATAATCAGTAAACATCATCCCTTCTTTGGCAATAGAATCGATATTCGGTGTTTTATACCCCATTAAACCGAAGGTATAAGCACTGATATTTGATTGGCCGATATCATCGCCCCAAATAACCAAGATATTCGGTTGTTCAGCAGCAAGGGAGTAGCCAGAAGCCCCCATTAGAACTGCGGATATAATACTTAATCGACGTTTTATTCCCTTTTTCACTTCCATATAAACTCCTGTTTATGTATAAGCAGTTACGATTAAATATATAGTATATAAAACAACCACAATCTAATTTCATTTGTATTTTTTGTGCGCAGCAATGCCAATTGTTTCTATTCCTTTTAAGCTTACGATATCAAATATATATCGTATTTTTGATCAGCATCTCAATTCACCACAGATAGAATTAGAATTATAGCTATTTAAATACAATAACTTACATAGAAAATAACCATTGGTTATAACCGCTATAAAGCGACGAATCAGTACTCCTCATTTAAAGTACAAGCAACTAATCGCAACAATTTGGAGTTCTGTCATGAGTTATCATATGAATAAGCTTGCTGTCGGCATTGGCTTACTAGCCACATCAAGTGCAGCAATGGCCGCAACACAACCGAACATACTTGCTATTTTTGGTGATGATGTTGGTTATTGGAATATTAGCGCCTATAACCAAGGAATGATGGGCTATCAAACCCCAAATATTGACCGTATTGCAAGCGAAGGAGCCCTTTTTACTGACCATTATGGTCAACAATCTTGTACTGCTGGACGTTCTGCTTTTATTACGGGTCAAGAACCTTTTAGAACTGGATTACTGACTGTTGGCATGCCGGGCTCTGATCACGGTATTCCGGATTGGGCTCCAACTATTGCCGATCTGTTAAAAGACCAAGGTTATATGTCTGCTCAATTTGGTAAAAACCATCTTGGTGATCAAGATAAACATCTACCAACCAACCATGGCTTTGATGAATTCTTTGGTAATCTTTATCACTTAAACGCAGAAGAAGAGCCTGAAACTTACTACTACCCTAAAGATCCTGAATTCCGTAAGAACTACGGCCCTCGTGGTGTAATTAAATCGTATGCCGATGGCAAGATTGAAGATACAGGCCCGATGACGCGTAAACGTATGGAACACGCGGATGAAGAATTCTTAGATGCAACGCTTACATTCATGGAAAAAGCAGTTAAAGCGGATAAGCCTTTCTTTATCTGGCATAACACCACTCGTATGCACGTTTGGACTCGTCTGCAAGAGAAATACCAAGGCGCTTCAGGCATCAGTATTTACGCTGATGGTATGCTTGAGCACGATGATCATGTTGGTATTTTACTTGATAAATTAGATGACCTTGGCATTGCTGATAACACCATTGTTATTTATTCAACCGATAACGGTGCAGAAACAGCTACATGGCCTGATGGTGGCGCAACACCATTTCATGGTGAGAAAGGAACAACATGGGAAGGCGGTATGCGTGTTCCACAACTTGTTCGCTGGCCGGGAACGATTGAACCTGGCACTAAAATCAATGAAATGATGGCTCACCAAGATTGGCTTCCAACCTTACTTGATGCAGCTGGCGTTCCTAATGTGAAAGAAAAACTGGCTAAAGGCTATAAAGCCAATGACAAAGAATTCAAAGTTCATATTGATGGCTATGATTTCAAACCATACTTTGAAGGAAAAACAGATAAAGGTCCACGTGAATCACTACTTTACTTTACAGCAAATGGTGAGTTAAATGCGGTTCGTTGGCAGGATTGGAAATTAAACTTTGCGGTAATGGAAGGTAACATTTCTAACGCGGTGCGCTTAGAGCCAAACTGGCCTCAAATTATTCACCTACGTGCCGACCCATTTGAAAAAGCACCACACGAGTCAGCAATGTACTTACGTTGGATGGCAGATAACATGTGGTTATTCGTACCGATTCAAGACGTATTAGGTGAGTTTTTCTCTACTCTACCTGATTACCCAATGCAAAATGGGACAATTATGAATCCGGCATCAATCACATCAGACTCATTACAGCTTAAAGGAAAAATGCAACAACTGGATAAATTACAGCAGCAAATGAACAGCTTAAATGTGAAGTAATTTATTTTAAAGCTAATAAACCAAAAGCCCTCAATGTTGATCATTGAGGGCTTTTTCTATTCATACTGTTTGTTAGAGCTAACGCCGAATACACGTAGTACAACCACTACACGCTGAACGAGTATGGGGATCTAATCGCCCTCTTTGGATCTTACAATATGCATTTTTAATAGCACGACGAGCCGAGAACCAATCCTCAGGTTTAGCAAGCAGTAAGTAGCCATTACATCGTTTCATTAATGGCTCTCGATATTCATTAATAAACTTACTGTCAAAACCAATATCAAAATGCTCAAGAAGCTGCTCTACTGAAGTAAAACTAGCAATGATTTTTTGGATTTCAACTTGGCTCATCGTAAATACTAATGCTTAAACGTATTCATTTCAGTAGCACTTGTTGCGGTAAGATCGCCAGCAGGGTTTAATAAATGCGGTAAGATCTTAGGTAAATTTAACGTAATGTCTTTATCTTCAACGGCATAAATCACTTCGTTATACCAACCTAATAATCCCATTGATGCATAACCAATTGCATCATTGTCTTCACGATGCTCAATGATGATTTGTAGAAAGCGTAAAATCGCTTTATCGTTCGATCCTGCCTCTTCACGCGTTGAGTGGAAAATCTTTGTCGATTCAACGACTAGCCCTGCATACTCGGTTTCGACTGAAACTTGAAAAGAGCCACCATCAACAGATATTTTCATAAGATTTATTGCCAATTCATTATTCTAATAAAGGCGCATAATATCGAATAAATATCACCTTGTCGTTAACCACAGCAAAAACTATTTGATCTAAGTAAAGAAAGATCTCTTCATGATTAGTTTTTAATCTTCCCTACACCAATTACTGGCATATGCCATAAATAATTATTGGCATATGCTATTAATGTACTTATACTCAACTGGTATTTAATGGAGATAATTTATGGCAAGACCTAAAAAATGCCGTCGTATTTGCGGCAGAGCCCCTTATAGTTGCTTTAAGCCCAATGGTGTGCCAACGACTGAGTTACCACAAATAGAGCTACTTGCAGAAGAGTTAGAGGCATTACGCCTCGCCGACTTTGAAGGACTCAGCCAACAAGAAGGCGCAGATCAAATGATGATCTCTCGCCAAACCTTTGGGAACATTGTTAAGCAAGCAAGATTCAAAGTAACAAGTTGCTTAGTGCAAGGAAAAGCCTTAATGCTGCAAACGGAGAATAAAGAATGATATTTGCAATTCCCTACCAAAATGAACGTATTGCTGGACATTTTAGCAAAGCAGATACGTTTGTATTTACAGATAAACAACAGTCAACAACAAAAGAAAATCCAGCCCTAAACAGTAGTAATTGTGGAGGAAAAAAAGATCTGTTGGCACTATTAAAAAGCCAGAAAACAAATACTGTATTAGTACGTAATATTGGACAAAAAATGCTAGCGAAACTACTTAATGCTGATATTAGAGTTTTCCGTACAAGTAGTCGTATATCGTTAGATACTCTGCAATTATCTGAACTAACAGAATTGACCAATGCCTCTCAAGGACGTCCATGTAAAAATAGTAAACAACACTGCTGTAAAAAATACACAAGCATAAAGCCAACAGCATTAAAGCCACTACAAAAGATTAGTGAGAAATTTACAGTACTTGGAGTAAAACAATGAATACCCTATTCATTACTTTTGGCGTTTTTATACTTGTTATTTTATTAATGGCATTAGGGGTAATCTTTGGACGAAAAGAAATACAAGGCAGTTGTGGCGGGTTAAATACTGTAGGAGTCAATAAAGTGTGTAACTGTGAAACAACTTGTGATGATCACAAGCTTTACCAGATTTCTGAGCCTAATCAATCTTCCAACGAGAGCATGCTTAATAATTTATAATTTTTCTCAAAAACTACTTACCTCATCATTTTCAATTCATTAATTCATTAATTCATACGATGAGGTTAGTTTTTTTCAATTTCAGATTTAGTTCTTTTAATAAAAAAGTATTTCACTTACAAATAAGTTTGAAAACTCTTTTACTTCTCAAGGTATGCAGTACACTGACTTTTATATGACACAAGGACTGCATAACTATGCATCGGAAAAACCATCATAAATACGATAAATCACAAGAAAATAACTCATAATAATATATTACCTAACAGGACTAAGCTCTGGTTCTTCTTCCTGAACATTTTCTGCTAAACCTATCTCTCCAGCAAAGAATATAACATTACTTAATCCGGCAAGAGTTTCGTTCATATTTCTCTCAGGAAAATCACCTGCTGAGTTAACACTTTTAGATTCAATAACTTTATTACAAACGATACTAGAGCATCCTATCTCATTATCAGATATTTCCAAACTCTCTTCACTATGATAAGAATGTAAATCTACTTCTGCATTTGCTATAGACAAACTACTCCAACCACATATAAATAGTAACCAATACTTCATTATTCATCCTTTATTATGTTCTTTCCTAGACCTCAGAAAATAAGACTAAGATAATGACAAAACGTTCAATTAACTATCGCCACTTATTCGCTTCAGCTTCAGCATTTGCACGACGAGCTGCTGCTGCCACTTCTTTATCTACAATTGTCTGCCCAATAGGAGCAATTGAAATAGCCGCTAGTTTTAAATGCTGAATAGCAAATGGAATACCTATAATAGTAACAAAGCAAGCTACTGCCGACATGACATGTCCAATCGCTAACCACAATCCAGCAAAAATGAACCAAAGCACATTGCCAATAAAACCAAGACTTCCGGTCCCAACATCTTCAGATAGCGTTAGTTCATCACGAGCAATGGCTTCTTTACCAAATGGGAAAAAAGAAAACCCTGCAATCACAAAACACGCCCTTCCCCATGGAATACCAATGATACTAATAAAGGCCAATACGCCAAAAAAGCACCATGCTAGCCCCATGAATACGCCACCAAAAAGGAACCAAATTAAATTACCAATTGCACTCATTTCATTTCCTTACTTTACATTCGATTACTACAGTCATGACATCTCAAATAAGAACACAATAATTAGTCGTCAGCGCCACACTTTGCACAACTATCATAGGTTCTCTCACCCTCACTAATAACTGTGTATTTACCTACACAGTTTTCACACAGTGCGAGTACAGGATAGGCCTCTTTCTTCTTTTTGGAAGTACTATCGCCTTCGGTTGTGTAATATTTTCTCATTTCTATCTCTCAATTCGGACTAAGCTTCCGATTATAACAATATCCCATTGAATTCTAAAAATGATTATACATGAGAATGATTTTTACCAAACTTAGCTAAAATAGTCTGAGGAATAGGTATATCAGCACATTTAATAAAGAAAAGCAGAGCAATAACACTCAGAAAAAGACCAATAACAAGCTCAGGTACATCGGTAAGTATCTGAGATAGAAATTGACTTAGTGCTATAGCAAAAATCCCTACACCAATGCATGCTACCCATCTAATATGGTGATAAGGAAGATATTCCATCGACTGACTGACTTTATATAATAAAATCAAACGCAGTGCATAAGCAAGTGCAAGTATCCCTGCTGCCCCCCATAAACCAAACGTTGGCACCGCAATAAAATATCCACCTGCGGCAGTAATCGCACAAATACCTTGTATCCACATTTGAGAATAACTGGAATCTCCGCTATAACACCCTAAATTAAGATAATCCCCCGCGTTTTTAATCATACCTATCGCTAATAGTGCAACAACAATTGTTCCAGCCATTTGATAACTCTCAGGTAAAATTAGCCTCATTAGTCCTGGCACAATCAAGATCATCATTGTCCCAAAAATAATACCTAGGTTAACGCCAAGTAACCCTTTATCTGCACAATTTCTTTTACCGTTATGCTGTTGAAGAATAGAAATACGATTAGGAAACCACCACATAGCATAAGGTTGAAGGATAAGTCCTAATATTAAAGCAAACTTAGCACTAACCGCATATACCGCTAATTCTTCTACACCAACAAAACTGGCTAAAAACCATCTATCTAAACCTGTGATCATATAAATAGATGCGCCACCAACTAAAACAGGAATTCCAAATCTTAATAGCTGTTTAGAATGCATTAAGTGCCCAAACTTCCCCATCTCTTGCCATTGATAAGCAAGTAAACAGAGTAACAAACCCACACTAGATACCGCGCCTGAAATAAGCACTCCATCAATACCAAAACCACTTTCTAATAAAACAAACGTCATTAATGCTTGTAAGACTCCCTTGCCGACACTAAGTATACAAAAACGCTTCGCCATCGAATTCATACGTAACAATGTAAGTGGAATAGATATCACGCCATCTAACATGGTGGGAATAAGTAACAACAAGATTTGATAAGCTTTAAACTCCACAGGCAACACGGTAAGCAATGATGACAAACTTACCGCAATGACAATCCCTCCCAGCAAACAAACCAATACACTCAAAGTAAAGCAATTGGAGATTAACTTTCGCTTCTCTTCACCTTCTGATGTACCAACATAGCGATACATCGCATCAACAATGCCAAAGCCAAATAGAATGGTTCCAATATCAGCCAACAAGATCAGCGCTTCTAAAGACCCATATTCTTCAAGGCTCATTTGATGAGTTATATAAGGAAGCATGACAAGAGAGATCCCCTTCATCATAACGATCCCTATCGCGTAATAGGCTGATTGCTTTAACAAATTCATACTCGCCTTCCTTAACTTGCTGAACGTAATACCAATCTAGATAAACAGTGAATCAAACATTATTTAGATAGATATAAAGCCTTGCTGCAATCACCAAGCAAGCTACGTACTCTTCTTAGTTCAGGCACGAGAATCAATGATCGTAAGCCAAATGCTATCGCCTGCTTATAATGCTGCAATCCACGATGATAATCGGCATAACCCTCTAGAACCCTAGCTCTAGCATTTTTAAATGATGAAGGAGAGAGATCCCAGCGCTGACTTTCATTTTGATAACGATCCAAAATACACTCAATACTTTTCAAGTTTCTAAGTCGCAAGCTATCAGTTTGAGTAGTTGAACTTTGGCGCATTAAATACCCAACCTGGATAGAATTAAGTGTACCTACGTCATAATTTTCACAGATCCTCAGCCATAACTCCCAATCTTCGGCATAAGTTATATTGGCGTCAAACCTGTTTATTTTAGATAGAATATCCGCTTTTATCATGACTGTTGATGTACCAATAATGTTATTTTTAATAATGAACTCTAGTGGGTTTTCAAGACAAATAAACTCATCTTCTCCCTTTTGAAATTGATTCCAGTAAGTAAAACAATCGACTATCGGCTGATAATCTTCTGTAAGGTGATTATAGTTAGTAAAGCTCATCGCTAAATTTGGATACGTTGTGTGTAACTTCAGCTGTAATGAAAGTTTTTCTGGTAACCAAAAATCATCAGCATCTAAAAACGCAATGTACTTTCCGCTGGATTTTTCAATGCCTAAATTCCTTGCTTGAGATGCACCAACGCCTAAGGTAGTAATAATTTGAACTCTATTGTCTGTTAACGTTTTGAGATAATCAGCTGTTTTATCACTGCTATTATCATTAATAATAATTAGCTCAAAATCTTGATGTGTTTGTTTAAAAACACTCTCGATAGCGGTAGGTAAAAAGGCTAAACAATTATAAGTAGGAATAATGATAGATACTTTGTTCATAATGCGACCTCAGATATGTCCGTATAATAATGAACTCTCGCATGAAGCATGCCAAATAGTAACTAACTGATTTATAAGAATTATTCATAAAGACTCTCAAAATGAATATGTCAGACTTAAAATTACTCAACCTATATTTCATATTGATTGTCATATTGAGAAAATCACTTTCAAATCCAAAATTAGCAAACTGAAAGTAAATAACATACTGATATTAAACAACATATTTTATGGCCTGCATTTTGCTCTACTCATTTAAAACATAATATTAAAGGGCTTTAATATGAAAAAAGTAGCATTCATCGCACCAACGTACCCTGTCCTTAGTGAGACGTTCATTCAAACAGAGGTCGATTCTATCAAGTCGTGCGGCCACGATGTCTGTGTTTTCGCTTTTGAAATTGAAGACAGTCAGTATGAGTTTGATTACAGCATTATTAAGATTGGCCAAAATATACAAGCAGGTATGTATAAAAATCTTCACTTTTCTGGTCTATTAGAAGCAATGAAATTTGTGCAACAACAGAAAAGTATGCCAAAAAAATCTCTCTTTCATTATGGGTTAAAATTAGCATTACAATTAGCTGAAAAGGAAATTAACCACGTTCATGCTCATTTCGGTCAACACACCGCAGCTCACGCTATCGTCGCTGCAAAATTACTGAATATTACTTGCTCATTTGTCGCTCATGGACATGATGTATATGAAACTGCTTATGATATCGAAGAAAAAATTATAGCTAGTGATTTTGTTGTCGCTGTATGCAAAGACATGCAAAACGATTTTAATAATATGGCAAAAGGCAATATTAAACTCTTACATTGTGGTGTGAAAACAGAGCAATTTAGAATGGAAAATAAAACACCCTCAGATAGATTACGACTTGTTTTTCTTGGTCGATTAGTTCAACAAAAAGGTATCCATCACTTAATTGATGCACTGGCACCTGTCGCTCAACAACTCAATATCCATCTTGATATTGTAGGAACTGGGGATATGAAAGATCAACTAGAAAACCAAGTTGAACAGCAAGGTTTATCAGAACGAGTTCAATTTTTAGGTTCAAAACCTCATGATTGGGTAAAGCAGAATTTATCGAAATATGACTGTTTACTCGCTCCATTTTGCTTCTCAGAAACTGGATGTGTCGATACTGGGCCTTTGGTATTAAAAGAAGCTATGGCGGTCGGAACTCCTGTCATTACTACCAATATTATGGGATGCAAAGAGATTGTCACTTGTGAAACGGGTTATTTGGTTAATGAAAAAAATGTAAGTGAATTAAGACAAAGTATCGAACAATTTGCAAAACTGACCTTTAAAGAAAGAACTCAAATGGGACAAATGGCAAGAGAGCGAGTGGTTACGCATTTTAATGCATTTACCCAAGCTAAACAGTTATCTCGTTGGATAGAAAATCCTGCCTAATGTTATTTCAAAAGAATACTTGTTTTAACGGCTATTACGCCTAATCGAGTAGGAGGAGGCCTCGCGGCCTCCGTCCTCTCACACCACCGTACAAGCGTGGGTCGCATACGGCGGTTCCGAATACATTTTCAGTGCCTTATACCCATCCAATAATGAGTATAATCCCATC
>Ga0316197_10000251_pt1 | contig 38658 bp, 33 predicted proteins | sample OudBiesiAoxic_MG_FD_204939 | JGI IMG/M metagenome (GOLD analysis project Ga0316197, IMG submission 204939) | Coastal sediment microbial communities from Oude Bieten Haven, Netherlands - site A oxic | ecosystem: Environmental > Aquatic > Marine > Coastal > Sediment | place: Netherlands... | reverse complement strand
GCCGGAACGGCGAAGCCCGGCGCAACGCGCCGGCAAGGCGGAGCGCAGCGACCGCCGCGCCAGGGAGGATTACGGGTGGGGGTGGGCGGGCGGTGTAACCAACACTGTCGCTGTCGCTGTCACCCCCGAGATGCTATGGACACGGCATGATCATCGAGCACTTCGCCGTCGCGCCGCTCGGGTGCAACTGTGTGATTCTCGGCGACGAGGAGCGGGGGACGGGGATCGTCATCGATCCCGGCGGTGAAGCGCCTCGAATTCTTGCTCGCCTCGAGGAGCTAGGGCTCAAGTGCGAGGGGATTGTGCACACGCACACACACTTCGATCACATCGGCGCGACCAAAGAGGTCCAGGACGGAACCAATGCGCCGATCATGATTCACGAAAAAGATCTGTTCCTGTACGAGGGCGTGCAGATGCAGCTCGACGGTTTCGGGGCGCCGTTTCGCGCACCAGAGATGGCGACGGTCGACCGTTTTTTGTCTCACGGCGACACGGTCTTGGCAGGCGCGCTCGAAGCGGAAGTCGTTCACACGCCCGGGCACTCGCCGGGCAGCGTTTGTCTCACCTTGGACGCGGATCGACCAGTCGTCATCGCGGGCGACACCCTCTTCGCACGCAGCGTCGGCCGCAGTGATCTTTGGGGCGGAAACACCTCGCAGCTCGTCGACTCGATCAAGCGCAAGCTCTTCGCACTGCGCGACGAAACGCTGGTGATCTGCGGCCACGGGCCAAACACGACGATCGGCGAAGAGCGCCGCTTGAACCCCTTCGTCGGCCGCGCCTAGGTCTCGCCCCAGAGCTTCAGCGCACCGCGAAGCCCCTCTGCCAGAGGGAAAACCCGGACGTTCTCGGGGAGTTCGGATTGAATGTTCGGAGCGTTCCCTCCACCGAGGTGAAGCCGGTCGTAGTTGAAGATCGGCTCGATCTGCTCGATCGCATCGAGGACGCGAGCCGTCCATTCGACCCGACCGACGCGCTTGAGCTCGCTGTCGCGCACGAGATCTTCGTAGGTTAGCCCGTCCCGAAAAGGATGATGCCCGAGCTCGAGGTTTGGAACGAGCGCGCCGTCGGTGAAGAGTGCCGCACCCATTCCGGTTCCGAGCGTCAACACGAGCTCCACGCCTTCCCCTCGGACGACTCCGAGCCCCTGGAGATCGACGTCGTTGACCGCACGAACCGGGCGTTCCAGGCGATAGGCCAGCTGCTCACTCAACGGGACACGATGCCAGAGCTCATTGCCCAGGTTTGGTGCGTTGAAGGTGACACCCGCTTTCACCACGCCCGGAAAGCCAACCGAAACCTGCTGGTGCGGAGGCAAGGTGTCGGACAGGTCCTGGACCAGAGTCAAAAGTGCCTCGGGCGTCGGGGGCGACGGCGTGGGCCGAGCGAGCGTTTCGCACAACGGCTCCCCTCGCTCGTCGAGCACTAGGAGCTTCAGGCTCATCCCACCGATGTCGACCGCAAGCGTGTTCATGAACCGGAGTCCTTGCGGCTTCGATAGTAGGCGATGAGCTGACCGGTGGACCCATCATGCTCGCCGACTACGCCACTGAGCTCCGGAAGAATGACTTTGGCGAGCTGCTTGCCAAGCTCGACTCCCCATTGATCAAAGCTGTAGATGTCCCAGATGACTCCCTGCACGAAGATCTTGTGCTCATAGAGCGCGATCAATCGGCCGAGCGCTCGCGGTGTGAGCCGCTCCAGCATGAACGTATTACTTGGACGGTTTCCTGGAAAGGTCTTGTGCGGTGCGAGCTCCTGGACCCGCTCCGCGGAAGCGCCGCTCGCCTCGAGCTCGGCACGGGCCTCGGCAGAGGTCTTGCCGCGCATCATCGCTTCGGCTTGCGCAATGCAATTCGCAACCAGGATGTCCTGATGCTCGCCAAGCGGATTCTGGCTCTGTGCCGCTACGATGAAGTCGCAGGGGACCAGATGCGTTCCCTGATGCAGGAGTTGGAAGAAAGCGTGTTGGCCGTTCGTACCCGGTTCACCCCAGACGATCGGCCCCGTGGTGTAGCCGTCGATGATCGCCCCCTCACGCGAAGCGCTCTTTCCGTTGCTCTCCATGTCGGCCTGCTGAAGATACGCTGGAAAGCGATGCAGATTCTGATCGTAAGGCAGCACCGCGTGCGACGGAGCGCCGAAAAAATTGTGATACCAAACCCCGAGCATCGCCATGACCACGGGAATGTTCTCGCGAAGCGGAGCCCTTTGGAAATGCTCGTCGACTTCGTACGCACCGGCGAGCAGCTCCTCGAAGTTGTCCATGCCGACCACCGTGGCAATCGAAAGGCCAATAGCCGACCAGAGCGAGTAGCGTCCGCCCACCCAATCCCAGAATTCGAACATGTTCTCCGGATCGATTCCAAACTCCACGATGGCGTCGCGATTGGTCGAGAGCGCGACGAAGTGTTTGGCCACGGCCTCTTCACTGCCCAGCCGGTCGACGAGCCACCGGCGCGCGGACCGCGCGTTAGTGAGGGTCTCCTGGGTGGTGAAGGTCTTCGAAGCCACGATGAAAAGCGTGGTTTCGGGCTGCACCCGGCGCAGCACCTCGCTCAGGTGGCTGCTGTCCACGTTCGAGACGAAGTGCGCGCTTAGCCCTTGCTTCCAGTAGGGGCGGAGCGCCTCGGTGACCATCACCGGACCGAGATCGGAGCCACCGATCCCGATGTTGACGACGTCCGTGATCGCGCGCCCGCTGTGCCCCAGCCAGGCTCCTTCTCGAACCGAGATGGAGAACTTGCGCATCTGCGAGAGCACACGTCGCACGTCGGTCATCACGTCGACGCCCCCGACCATCACGGGGCGCTCTCCGCGATTGCGAAGGGCTGTGTGAAGGACCGCCCTCCCCTCGGTTTCGTTGATCGCCTCCCCCGAAAACATCCGAGTGATCCAATCGCGCACTCCGCACTCTTCGCAGAGCTCGGCCAGTAGAGTCAGCGTTTGACCGGTGACGCGATTTTTCGAGTAGTCGAAGAGAAGGTCACCCAGCATGAGTGAGAAGCGCGAAGCTCGATCCGAATCTTCGCCGAAGAGGTGACGCATCTCGAGGTCAGCAACCTCTTCGTGATGCGCGCGCAGTGCCTTCCAGGCAGCGGTTCGGCTTGGGTCGACCATCGGCCTATCCTAACCCCGAGAAGGCGCAAAGAGAAACCCCGCGAGGCAAACGCCTGCGGGGTCTTCTCATGCATGCACGGGGAGCGAAGCCCCGCGGCCAATGCAAGGCATCGGCTTTGCTGGCCTAGACGAGCAGTGGCGCGAGAACGAGCGCCACGATGCTCATCAGCTTCACCAGGATGTTGAGCGACGGACCGGCGGTGTCCTTGAAGGGGTCACCGACGGTGTCACCGACGACCGAAGCGTTGTGTGCATCGCTACCCTTCGGGTGGACCGTGCCATCCTTCATCTTGTAGCCGCCGCTTTCGAACGACTTTTTGGCATTGTCCCAAGCGCCGCCAGCATTGGCCATGAAAAGCGCCATCGTCACGCCCGAGACGGTCACCCCGGCGAGCAAGCCGCCAAGCGGCTCTGCCCCCATCGCGAAACCCACGATGACAGGGGTGAGAATGGCAAGCGCGCCGGGGGCGACCATGCGCTTGAGGGACGCCTCGGTGGAGATCTTCACACAGCGGGCCGTGTCCGGCTTGGCTTTGCCCTCGAGCAGCCCCGGGATCTCACGGAATTGACGACGAACCTCTTCGATCATGTCCATCGCCGCGACGCCGACGGCCTTCATTGCCATCGACGAGAAGAGGAAGGGGAGCATGCCGCCCAGGAACAGGCCAGCCATGACGAGCGGCTTGGAAATGTCGATGCCCGTGATGCCCGCCGTCTGAGCGAACGCCCCGAAGAGCGCAAGGGCCGTCATGGCCGCCGAGCCAATGGCGAAGCCCTTCCCGATGGCCGCGGTGGTGTTGCCAACGGCATCGAGCTTGTCGGTGCGCTCCCGAACTTGCGGCTCCTGATGGCTCATCTCGGCGATGCCGCCGGCGTTGTCGGCGATGGGGCCATATGCGTCCACCGCGAGCTGAATGCCCGTGGTCGAGAGCATGCCGAGTGCCGCGATCGCGACGCCGTAAAGGCCGGCAACCTCTGCCGCGACGACCACGCCCGCTGCGATGACGAGGATTGGCAAGGCGGTCGACTGCATGCCGACACCCAGACCCGCGATGATGTTCGTCGCCGTACCGGTTTTGCTCTGCTCGGCGATGCTATCAACCGGAGGCTTGTGCATCGACGTGTAGTACGAGGTGATGAGACCGACAAAGACACCGGCGAGCAGGCCGGCAACCGTCGCCATTCCGACGTTGACCCAGGTCACGACTTGGCCAAGCGCATTGGTCGCTCCGCCTTCGGGCCACATGTACTTGGCGATGCCAAAGGTCGCGATCGCCATCACGCCGGCAGCGCCAAAGGCTCCCAGGTCGAGCGCGTGCTGTGGGTTGCCGCCCTCTTTGGTGCGCACGAAAAACGTGCCCACCATCGAACAAATGATCCCCGCGGCGGCGATGACCAGAGGCATGATGACCGGACCCACGGTGCTTCCGCTCGAAACCACGTCGAAGCCGAGTGCCAAGACCATCGCGCCGATGATCGCGCCCACGAAGGACTCGAAAAGGTCGGCGCCCATGCCGGCGACGTCACCGACGTTGTCACCGACGTTGTCTGCGATGACAGCGGGGTTACGGGGGTCATCCTCGGGAAGACCGGACTCGACCTTGCCGACCAGGTCGGCGCCGACGTCCGCGGCCTTGGTGTAGATGCCGCCACCGACACGCGCGAAGAGCGCGATCGAGGAGGCGCCCATCGAGAATCCGGTGATGACGTTGACCGTGCGGGTGAGCTCCCAGCCGAGAACGTTCATGAAGACGAGGTAGAGCACGCTGAGACCGATCGTCGCGAGACCGACAACCGTCATGCCCATGACGGTGCCACCGGAGAACGCAACGTCGAGCGCCGGAGATAGGCCGATTCGAGCCGCCGCCGTCGTTCGCACATTTGCATTGGTCGCGACCTTCATTCCGATCCAGCCCGCTGCAGCCGAGGAGGCTGCGCCGACAACGAAGGCGCCCGCGATCTGCCAGCCGCGCTCTGCGTCACCGAAGTAGGCAACGCCCAGAATCGCGCCGACGACGAGCACGAAAATCGTGAGCACGCGGTACTCCGCCCGAAGGAACGCCAGTGCGCCTTCCTGAATCTGGCCAGCGATTTCGACCATGGTGGCGTCGCCCGGATCTTGTTTGGAAACCCAGTTCGCCTTCACCCAGGCGAAGATCAGAGCAAGCACGCCCGCTGCTGGGGCTGCGTAAATCAGATTTTGCATATCCGCTGAACCTCTATTCGAGCCCGACCCCGGTTAAATGCTGGCGGGCGGCGCGTTTCTACAAGATTTCAAAATCAGGTCAAACCCAGCGGGACCGTTTCGGTCAGAACCCTGGAATTACAGCGAAATCAGCCGGCGCGGACTTCCGCGATGGCATCTTTGGCCGCAGCGAAGTCCGACGGGCCCTGAACGCTGACCCGGCCTGCCCGCTTGTCGATGCGGACCAAAAGGCCGCTCAAGATCCTACCCGGACCCACTTCGACGAAGAGCGAGACCCCGTCGTCAATCATTTTGCGGACACTCTCCTCCCAGAGAACTGGCCGGCTGACCTGGCGAATCAGCGCGCCCTTCGCGGCAGCGGCATCGCGGATCGGCTTGGCGTCCACATTGACATACACCGGCACGCGGGGGTCCGAGAAGTTGATCTGCTCCATGTCTGCACGAAGCCGCGCTTCGGCAGGCTCCATCAAGCTCGAGTGAAACGGTGCACTGACCGGAAGGGTGCTGGCCCGGGCGCCGGCCGCTTTGAGCTTCGTCCCCGCCTCACTCACAGCCGACGACTCGCCCGCGATCACGATTTGCTGAGGAGAGTTGTAGTTGACGGCCTCGACCAGGCCGGGGACCTCGGCACAAATCCGTTCGACGAGTCCACGGTCGGCCTTGAGCACCGCCGCCATCGAGCCTTGGCCGTAGGGCACCGCCTCTTGCATGTACTCGCCGCGCTTTCGTACGAGACGCACCGCATCGCCGAGCGCGAGTGTGCCCGCCGCAACGTGGGCCGAGTACTCACCGAGGCTGTGTCCGGCCACGACGTCGAACGGCGCGTCGAGCGCACGCAGGATCGCGATCGACGCGGTCAGAACCGCGGGTTGGGTGTTGGACGTAAGCTTCAGATCTTCCTCGGGACCCTCGAAACAGAGCTGCGAGATGCTTTCACCGAGCGCCTCATCGGCTTCTTCGAACACGCTGCGGGCCGCATCGGACGCCTCGAATGCACCGCGACCCATCCCGACTTTTTGGCTGCCTTGACCGGGGAAAACGAATGCGACCTTGCCCATGGGCTGGCGGCATAGCACGATCTGTAATGGGGATCGCTTGGAAGAAGAGCCAAACGCAGAGGACAGAGAGCACCTGAGCGCGCTTTCGATCGGCCATTTCATCCTGGCCGGGGTCGCCTTGCTCGGAGGAATTCCAACGCTGATGTTTGGGGTCGCCGGCGCGAAGCTCATCGATGAGGTCGGAAGTGATCTCTCGATGGCCATGGGTGAAGTCCCGGGACAAGCCGTCACGGACGCGTTTGGCGGCAGCCCCGAGGCGATGGCTCAAGACCTCAACACCCTGATCACCACCATGATCGTCGGCGGCCTCCTCATCGCGATCATCAGCGCCGTGCACCTCGCCGTCGTCGGAGTGCAGATCCGGAAGCGCCGCTGGTGGACGTTCTGCTACCTCACCGGCTGGGGTGAATGCCTCATGTTTCCCTTCGGTACGGTCCTAGGCATCTTCACGATCATCGTCCTTGCGCGGCCTTCGGTGAAGCGGCTCTTCGGGGTTCAGTGACTCGCCCAGTGACTCTCTTGGCGATTGACAAGGACCCTGCCCGGCCGTAGCCCTAGGTGTGCAGGTGGAGACGCAGCAATGCTCGAGCCCAAAGTCTTGGAACAGCGAATTCGTGAAAGTGTCGGTGAGGTCTCCCATCTGGTGATCACCGACCTGACTGGCACCAGGGACCACTGGGAGGCCCTGGTCGTCTCGGCGGCTTTTGCGGGTAAAACACCCGTTGAGCAGCACCAAATGGTCTACGCTGCGCTGGGCGAGCTGATGGCCGGGCCGGTCCATGCACTTGCGCTCAAGACTTACTCGCCCGAGAGTTGGGCCAAGGCAAAGGGTTAGGCGATGGAAGATACCTTGCGAGATCGGATTCAGGGCATCATCGAGGGCAACGACGTCGTGCTCTTCATGAAGGGCACCAAGCATTTTCCGCAGTGCGGGTTCTCCGCGACCGTCGTCGAGGTGCTGCGCCGCTCCGGTTCGGAGTTCGAGGGTGTGAATGTGCTCGAGGACCCGGCCATCCGCCAAGGCATCAAAGAGTTCGCCAACTGGCCAACGATTCCGCAGCTTTACGTCCGGGGCAAGTTCGTGGGCGGCTGTGACATCATTCGCGAGATGTACGAGAAGGGTGAACTCGAGGCCCTGCTTTCTGCTAGAGAAAGCTGAGGGTTCAGCCACCCTCATATGGTGGAACTGCTTGGCGGAAAATACGAGGTCCTAGAGCTCGCTGGCGAAGGTGGGATGGCCAAGGTGTATCGCGGGCAGACGCACGGGGCCGCCGGGTTCACGCGGCCCGTTGCGATCAAGCGCGTGTTGGCGCCGCTCAGTCAGAACCCCGAGTTTCTCAAGATGTTCGTCGAAGAGGCACGCGTCGTCTCCGAGCTCGATCACCCGAACATCGCGCAGATTCACGACTTCGATCGCGATCGCAGCGGCGAGTACTATCTCGTTCTCGAATGGGTCGAAGGTCTGACGCTTTCCGAATGGCGCCGAGGGTACAAGGCACACGGGAACCACACGCCTTGGAGCCTGACTGCGGCGATCGGCATCGAAGTCCTCGAAGCTCTTCACGCGGCGCATGCGCGCCTAGACGCAGAGGGAAGGCCCGCGCCGGTCTTTCATCGTGATGTCACCCCGCAGAACGTGATGTTGAGCAACTGCGGCGTCGTGAAGCTGACCGACTTCGGTCTGGCGCGAGCGATGGACCGCAGCTCGATTACCAAGCCCGGTTTCGTGAAGGGCAAGATTTCCTATCTGGCACCCGAGTTGACCTACGAAGGGGAACCAAGCGCGCAATCCGATGTGTTCAGCGTCGGCGTCGTCCTTTGGGAGATTCTCGCGGGTGAGAAACTGTTCAAGGGCGAGGACCCGCTCGAAGTCCTCGGTACGATCCGAGAGTCGGACACACCCGACCTCGCCGAGTTCCGCGACGATCTGCCAGAACGCCTTCTCGAAATCATCAACACGTCCCTTCGCCGAAACCCGATTGAACGATATGGCTCGAGTCGGGAAATGGCGCGCGACCTCGCAATGCTTCTGCGCGCGACCGACGAAGTCACCGACTCCCACGTGATCGCGCAGAGCGTGCAATGGGCGACCGGCCAACTCGAGCGCGCGCAGCTCAGCGAGCCACCGACGAAACCCTTCGCCGCCAGGGAAACCCTGGCCCAGGCCGACTCGGCCGAACAAACTCTTCCCGACACGAGCATCCCTCTCACCCGCCGAAAATAGGCGCTACAAGAGGTTGAACCCAAAGCCCGCCGCTACCGAAAGCGCGACGAACGGCGGGGTCATGCCGATGACGGCAGCGATCATGTAGTCGCGAAAGGTTACGCCGGACATGGCTAGCGTGTAGTTCACCGGAGGGATGGCCCAAAGGAAGAGGCGGATGACGATCATCGAGCGGATGGGCTGCTGCGCGAGGCGATCCAGTGGTTTCTGCAGAAACGCGCGCTTGATGTTGATGTTCTTGAGGGGCTGACCACCAATCGTGCGCACGATGAAGAATGAAACCGCGACCGAGACGGTGGCTGCGATTACCGAGGCCACAGAGCCCCAAAGCGGGCCGTAGGCAAGCCCCGACACCATGACGAATACGAAGCCAGGGATGTAGAGCAGCTGACCCACGCAGAAGACCGCCACGAAAACGGCGAAGCCAGCGACACCTGCCGCCCGCATCGACTCACGGATGCCGTCGACGGTGAGCTGGTCGGTGAAACCAGTGGCACGTCCAATCGAATAGACACCAATCAGAAACGCAGCCAGAAGCGCTAGACGAACCCAGGTGTTGCTCACCGCTGCCAGTAAGACACAGCGCCGCCCACAAGACCAGGTGCGCAGCCCCGTGGTCGACACAAAGCTTCGACTTTACGGGGAGAGGAGCATGTCGAGTGGATTACGGGTGACCCGATTGGAGCCATCGAGCGAATTGATGTCGATGCGGCTCAGGTCGACCCGCGGCGAGAAGATCGCGGCGTGAAACGAGTCGAGGATTCGCTGCGCATGGCTCTCGGCGGTTTCGCCTTCTTGAACCCCTACGTCGCTGCAACCCCAGGCCGCGCCGGTCCGGCCGAACAAGCAGATTCGCCCGCCATCGATTTGGATGCGAAGTCCATTGCTCGAGCGTTCGAAACGCGGAGAGCGCATCACCGCTCTAGCTAGCAGCCGATCAATTTCAGCATCGCTCGACTCGACTTCCACGGGCAGCGCCCAGCCCACGCGACGGAACAAACCTGGGTCGGTGCCGAGGATTTCTTCGTAGAGCGAGGTCGTTTCACGCGGGTCGGACAGCGCCTTGGCGAGGACCGCACGAACGCGTTCCCGCAGGAGCGCGTCTCCGGGCGGCAACTGGCGAAGCGCCCGTTCCGCGTGCTCGATCGCTTCGTCGTACTCGCGCTGCGCCAACGACACCTCGGCGAGCACGGCGTCATAGTAGGGGGCCGCGCCCTGCCTTTGGTCTTCACCGCGCATCTCGGTGACCGCCGCCCTGACCACGCCGGGACCCAAAGCTCCGATCAGCTCACCCAGGAACCAAGCTGGCATGACGGCGCTCCGTGCGGTCCCGAGAGCAAAGGTCCCGACGAGCCGTACTTCGTCGTCGAGAAAGCGAGCGACTTGCCGTGCGCTCATCCAGGCCTCGAACCGAAGCCAGAGCGCTTGGCCATACGCCCAGCAGCGCAAGTGAAAGGCCTTGGCCGCGGCGCGCTCCCGGGTCATCTCCGCCAACATCAAGCGCGCTTGCCGATCGAGCAGAGCGACGATGCTCCGATCCTGTTCGGGGTCACGGCTGTTGTGCGCGCGCCGGTCGGGAAGCACGGCAGCCTTGTCGGTGATCCGCAGCGCTTCATCGGGCCGTCCCATCAGGAGAAGGAAAGCCGCCAGCGATCGGCGGGCTTCGTTGCGATCCGAGTCGCGCACGTGCGCCGGCCGCGCTGCACGGTGTCGTGGGACCTCCCGGAGCGCCGACAGGGCTTCGGCGAAACGCCCAGCTCTCATGTAGAGGTCGGCTAGCTCGAGCCAGGGGTTTCCATACCAGGAAAGCCCGCCCTTCGATGCATCGATCAAGAGACGCTCGGCTTCGTCGAAACGGAACACCGACCTAGCGGCTTCGGCGAAGTTCCCGAGGTCGACCGCCGTGGCACTTCCAAAATGCGTTCGCCCGTACTCGACCGCGTCGGCGCAGACCTCGTAGGCCTTCTCGTCGTCGCCAGCCTCGTACTCGATGGCACACAGGGCGTTCTTTGCGCGCTCGATTTGATACGGATCTCCGGTGGCCAATCCGTCTTCCGCCGCGAGTCTCGCCTTTTCGAAATCCCGCTTCTTCATCAGGGGCCAGGCGAGCTCAGCCTTGAGCTGCGGCGTGTAGAGCTCGTTGTACCGATACATGAATCCAAGCTGCTCGTCGTAGTGCTCGAGGTCGCCGTGCGCCCGGGTAAGCGCTACCAAAATTCTCGCGTGCCATCGCCAGGGCTGACTCGGCGTCGGCTGTACGCCTTCGGCCGCCTCGAAAAGTTCGAGGGCGCGGGCTTCATGAAAAAGCGCCTTGGGGAAATTCGCCTCCCCGTAATGCTGCGCCATGCCGAGAACGAGGTGCGCAACGTAAGAGCTAGGGTGCTCTAGCAAATACTTCTCGGCTTCTTCGCGAGATCTCACATAGCGCTCACGTTCGATCAGCTCCCACAGAGCGAGCTCCTCGACTTCGGCCTCTTCCCCCTCGAGCAGCAGCGGCGCCAGCATATCGTCCGCGGCCGCCCAAGAAAGCGGGCCGACTGCGAAGAACATCGCCGCCAGCAGCGCTGCCAGCATCAACCGCACGACGCGCGCTGACTCGATGGCGGGCATCGTCAACCGCGACGCAGGCTTGCCCGCGCGAGCTTCTCGACCTCGACAGCAGTGGCCTCTTCGATGAGCGCGTCCACGTCTTCCACGCCGGGCGAACACTCGAGTCGGTGTTTGAACACGTATGGCGCTAGCGCCGCGATGTCTTCGGGAGAGACGAAATCCCTTCCGTGAATGACGGCACGAGCCTGAAGCGCGGGCAGCATCAAGACCAGCGCGCGGGTCGATGCCCCCTGAAGGACACGGGAATCGTTCCGAAGCAAACGCGCCAGGTCGACCAAGGCTTCCTTCACGACAGGGGCAACGTGAACCGCACTGCGGGTTTGGTGCCGCGCTGCAAGGATTTCCTCGCGAGTCACGCCAGGGTGATCGCGCGCGACTTCGAGGCTTGCCCGTGGATACTGGTCCAGCACCTCCAGCTCGGAGGCGCGGTCGATGTGCTTCATCTCGATCTTGAACAGGAAGCGGTCGAGCTGAGGCGTCGGAAGCGGATAGGTCCCTGCCAGGTCGAGCGGGTTCTGCGTTGCGATGACGAAAAACAGGTCGTCGAGCAGGTAGGACTGGTTGTCGACGGTGACTTGTTTCTCGGCCATCGCTTCCAGCATGGCCGCCTGCACCTTCGGGGATGTGCGGTTGATCTCGTCGGCCAGGACGATGTGCGCAAACACGGGGCCGCGGCGAAATGCGAAGCGGCTCGTTTCCACGTCGAAGATGTTCGTGCCCGTGATGTCGCTTGGAAGCAGGTCCGGTGTGAACTGGATGCGGCGGAACGCGGCGACGCTGGAGGTGCCATTCCCTTCCTCGAGCGCATTGCCAAGCGCGCGGGCAAGCGTCGTCTTGCCGGAGCCGGGATAGTCTTCGAGAAGCACGTGACCGTCGGAAAGCAGCGCGACGAGCACCAGCTCGACCACCTCGTCCCGACCTCGAACCGCTGCTCTGAGGCGGGCGCCCAGGCGCTCCGCAACCTCGCGTGCCCCACTGAGGCTGTCATCGATGGGTGATTGAATCGCTTGCTGCATCTCGGCTCCGGGCTCTCGCTGGGAAGAAGGATGGCATCATTTTGACCGTAACCAAGACCAGGGCGTAAGGAGCCCCAAAAACCGCTTCCAAACAGGGAATCCGCCGCGAATGTCGCGCCGTACCGCGGCTGCCTGATCGCGCAGTCTCCCGGGATCGGGCTGGTGCACACCGAATGCGGCGGCAAGGTGCGCATTCGTCAACGGCTCGAACGCGGGGAATCGGTCGCGCACACGCCGCGCGAAGGCCTCTCGCGATTCGCCGGGACCTCTTCGAACCTCGAGCTCGCCGATGCGATCGAGCTCCGCTCGGTAGATCACCCGGGGCAGCGAAGCAGCCGGAGCCAAGCTGGGAGCCATTCGGCGCCACAGCTTGCCCACGTAGAGCAGGAGCAGCACGACGGCGAGCAGCGCCAGAACCCAGGTACCGAAGGTCAACGAGATGCGCCGCGCCAACTCCTTGAGCTTAGGCAGGTCGGTCGCGGACAGGGGAATCGGAGACGCACCGCGAGCAAGCTCTCCAAGAAGCCGCTGCAAGTCGGCATCCATCGGCTGCTCCGGAGGATCGAGCGCGCGCTCGGGATACACATCCAAGACCACCCAGCCGAAGCCGTCGAGGAAAACCTCCGGCCAGGCGTGCGATGCCGAGCCTGAGAGGAGCAGCGAAGATCCGCCTTGGCGTGCGGATTCGCTCACCGCGTAGCCGGTTGCGACCCGGGCTGGCACACCGAGACTTCGCATCAGGTAGGTCGCAGCGTGGGCGAAGTGAACGCAGTAGCCCGTGCGATCGCCGAACAAGAAGCTCGCGGTGGGATCCTCGGCGCCACTGTGCTCGTTCTTGAGGCTGTAGATCCCTTCACGCCCGAGCCAGCCGGTCACCGCAAAGGCCTTTGCCACCGGATTCTCCGCCAACCGATTGGGCAGCTCGTCGGTGAGCTCGGCCGCAAGCTCGGCATAGCGCTGATCGTCCGGTGTCTGTGTGTAGTGCGCCCATTGGTCTTTGGACCAGTCGGGCGAACCCGGGTCTGCGTCGAGCATGGAAGTGTAATCGGCGGTGAGCACCGCCGACAGCGCGCGGTAAACGCGGCGAAATCGATTCGGTGAGGGGTTCTGCATCGGCTCGACCTCGATTGGCGACTCGAGCGCGAACGGCTGCGTGTGGTCGGCCATGAGCGCGATCGTCGTCTCGAGCGGCCCGCGATTCTCGTTGACCTCAGGCGCGTGCTGAATCTGGGCGAGGCGCGCTGGGAAGTAGGGGATCAGGTCGTCGTCGACGTCCTGGCGCCCGGAGACCACGAGCTTACGCCCGTTGTACTGACTGAACGCGCCCTGGCGAAAGTAGTACACGCCGCTTGGCGGCGAGTAGTCGTCGTGGAAAAGGACGACGGCAACGGGAACGCGGGCCCCTCCGGGGTTGTACTTGTCGCGAAACTCCAGCTCGCTAGCGGAAGCCCCGCCTCGGTCCTGCTGCTGACCCTTGCCCTCTTTGGCTTCGGACTCCTCGGGGCGAAGACCGAGCCCGCCGCCCCCATCGGGGAGAGGTGGCATTCCGACGAGAGGCGTCGCCACCACGATCAACGCCAGCAGGAGCCCAATCACCCCGAGGTCGAGCACTGCGCGCCCGAAGCGCTGCTCCCGAAGCAAGAGCACAAGGCCGAATACCGTCGCCGTCCCGCCCATGAAGAGGAAGAGCCAGGTCGGATCCCAGCCGAGCGCAATGATCCAGTCGGCCAAGTAAAACGGTCGATTGATCGCCCCGTCTCGGTGCGGGACGAAGAGCTGCGCGAACGCAACGACGACGAGAAGCAGCTCCAAAACCGAAAAAATCGCCCGGCGTGTGGAGCCCGCCCTCATCGCCGCGCTGCCGATCGCAGCGACCAAAAGCGCAGCGAGCATTCCCGCCAAACGGAGGGCGCCTGCCGGACCGAAGGCCGCGGACAAGAACGAGCCATGTGTGAGCGAACCGCCAAACCATGCAGTCAGGACGATTAGAAACACCGCTCCTGCAAAGATCGCGGACGTACGGATGCGCGACTGGCCAAGCTGGGAGCCCACGAGACAGCCACCAAAGCCTCCTGCAAACGCAACGAGCGCCGCGCTGGGCGAAGCCATCGTGGTGACCAAGACACCCCAGGCAAGGCCGTGAATCGTGGCCCGACCGAGCTCGGCCAGCGCCCCGGCAACTCCACCGGTCTCCGGATGGGCATCTGCCGTCATGCCGCGTTTCTCCATGGCGAGCTGAGATGCGTCCCGTCCCCGAGCAACCGCCCGCTGACCCTGTCGATGATCACGACCTCACATCGTAACTGGGCGAGCACCCGTGCGACTGCTTCGAGGTCAGCGCGGTCGACGCCCGATGCCTGAGGTGGCCTGAGCAAGATGCGCCGCCAACCCGGCTGCCGATCCCGGTCGTGAACCGCGTCAACCGCGACGACCACGCGCACGCGGCCGTAACGCCGCATCGTTAGCGAGCGCATCTCATCGAGCCAGGCACCCGCAATTGGCGGCGCAAACACAACCAGCGCCGCAGGACCACGCGGGTCGACCTCTGCCAAGAAGCGCTTCAACCCGCTGCCGCTCGCGACAGCATGTCGTGAGGACGTCATCACCTTGTGCAGAGCCTCGGTGCGATCGGAGGTCGCGTCCGGCGAGCCATCGGCTCCGAACTGCCATTCAGTGCCGAGCGCCTCTTCTTCGATGGCCGCCCGCGCCGCCGCAGCCGCTGCTTCGTCATGCGCGCCGGCGACGAGATAGGCAACCGTCCTTCGAGCGCGGCTCAAGGCCCGCTCCGGAACACGCACCATCAGCTTCCGGGTGCGGCTGAACACTTTCCAATGAATGAAGCGCGCTGAATCACCCGGGACATACCGTCGAAGCTCGACGCGATCGCCGTCCTCGAGCCCCATGGGATGCGGGAACTCCTCGCCTCCCGTGAGCGAAGTCAGGACCGGCAGTCGCCGAATGCCGCCGAGGTGGGGAAGCACCTGGATCGGACCGGGCTGACGATGCCTCAAGACGATCCGCGCCAGGCCGAAAGCATCTTGGATCACCAGCCGGCGCGCGACGGATTCGAAGATGCCGCGGCGACGAAGGGTCACGCGCTCGCGGAGACGCCCTGCTCCGGACTGAGGCTCGACGGGCAACGCGTCCGGAACCTCCCAGGACCAGCTCAACTGCACCAAGGGCAACCACCACATCGACGGCAAGGAGAACCCCGTCAACAAGGGCATCCCCGTCTCGAACGTCGAGGCGCGCCATAAAAACGATGCGCGCCTCAGCCAGAGCCAAAGCCCGAGCGCGCTCGACACAACCAGCAAGGTCGAAATCAGCAGAAGGCCGCCTCCGCCATAGCCAAGGACGAGGAGGACCAGATCGAGCTTCTTGAAACCGAAGCTGACGAGAGCGACGGACGCGACGAGGGCGAGCGCCAGCCCCAGCCAGGTGAGCGGCCAGAGATCGGCCACCCTGCGAGCGATACCCCGGACGCGCGCCATCGATGGCGCTTTGGAGCGGGAAACTGCCTGCAAGGGGCTCATGCCGGTGATCGTGCCACGGAGGTCTTCAAGCTCAAGCCTTGGAATAAGTCCCCGACGACCCGGGTTTGGGGTCTCGGGAGGGGTCTTGACAGGCTTAGAGCCAGGGGTAACCTCCGCCAGCCCTGGAAAAAGCAACGGAATCACGCGCGAGGGAGTTTATGAGCGATGTGATGATCGATGCGCGGGACTTGACCAAGCACTACGGTACGGTCGCCGCGCTCCGGAACGCCAGTTTTCAAGTGAATCGCGGAGAAGTCGTCGGTTTCCTCGGACCCAATGGAGCCGGGAAAACCACGACGATGAAGATTCTGACCTGCTTCATCGCGCCCTCCGGAGGAACGGCCCAGGTGGGCGGCGCCGACATCTTCGAGGACCCGATCGCGGTCCGCGAGCTCATCGGCTATCTGCCCGAGAGCACGCCGCTCTACACGGAGATGTTGGTGCTCGAGTATCTACAGTTCGTGGGGAAGATGCGTGGGCTTCGCGGTGCCGGTCTGGCGGCGAGGCTTCGCCGGGTCGTCGACGAAACCAGCCTCGGCGAGGTCATTGGCAAGAGCATCGGCGAGCTTTCGAAGGGCTTTCGTCAGCGTGTCGGTCTTGCACAGGCACTGATTCACGAGCCGCCGGTGCTGATCCTCGATGAGCCGATGAGCGGCCTCGACCCGAACCAGGCCTCCGAGATTCGTGAGCTGATTCGGGAGATCGGGCGCGAGCGTACGATCATTCTCTCGACGCATAATCTCGCGGAGGTGCGCGTGACCTGCGGGCGTGTCCTGATCATCTCGCAGGGCCAGCTCGTGGCCGACGACACACCCGATGAGCTCGCCGCGCGAGCCGGGAAACCGCGGTTCATCGCGACGGTGAAGCAGAACGGTCACAGCGCCAGCGAAATCAGTGAAGTGTTTTCGGTCATCGGCGATGCGCAGAGCGTGAAGGAGCGAACTGGTGCCGCGCCTGGAGAGCTGCTAGTCGAAGTCGTTCCCAAGGGGAATCAAGACCTCCGCGCCGAAATCTTTCAGGCGGCGGTGTCCGCCAAGCTCGTGCTCCTCGGCCTCGAGCAGCGCGGCGAAAACCTGGAAGACATCTTTCGACAGCTCACCACGGGCAACGGAGGAGCCTCATCATGAGATCGGTTCTCACCATCGCCGGACGCCAGTTCCGTAGCTACTTCAACGGACCGGTAGCCTACATCGTCATTTGCATCATCCTGCTGACGCTTGGTTTCTTTTTCTGGAAGACCTTCTTTCTCTTCGGTCGGGCGAGCGCTCGAGAGATGTTTCGCTGGCTCGGCTTGATCCTCGTCTTCTCACTTCCTGCGCTCACGATGGGCCTTCTCGCTGAGGAGAAGCGTACCGGCACGATAGAGCTACTCATCACTATGCCGGTGACGGAGGCGCAGGTAATCGTCGGGAAGTTCCTCGGCGTTTTGGGCCTCTATGTGGTCCTCCTCGCGCTGACCTTGAGCTACCCGCTCAGCGTCTCCACGCTCGGCGACCTCGACTGGGGCCCGGTCTGGAGCGGCTACCTCGGCTTGCTGCTGCAGGGCTCGGCGGTGCTTGCCATCGGTTTGATGGCCTCCAGTTGGACGAGCAATCAACTCATCGCGCTTTTCGTTGCGCTGACCTTGAGCGTCTTCTTTTGGGTGCTCGACAAGTTCCTGGCGCTGCTCCCGACGAACGCTGCATCGACGTTGCAGTGGCTTTCGTTCGACTATCATTTCCAAAGCATGGCTCGAGGTGTGATCGACCTGCGTGACGTTCTTTTCTTTGCTTCCGTGGTCGTATTCGCGCTGGCTGTCGCGTTTCGGGCACTCGAAGCGCGGCGGTGGAGCTGAACGATGTCATCGAATGTTCAAAAACGCGCCGCTAGCGAATCCCTGATTTTTCTTCTGATCGTGGGCGGCATCCTGATCTTGCTCAACGTGCTTGCCGCGTACTTCCCGTTCCCACGGATCGACCTCACGCAAAACCAGCTTTTTTCCTTGGCGGAGGGGTCCGAACGGCTCGCCTCGAACCTAGACGACCGCCTCGAGGTCACCGCTTACTTCACCGAGAACCTTCCACCTCCTTTCAACGCCACCGAACGTCAGGTGCGTGACTTGCTCGCGGAGTACTCGGCCGCATCGAACGGCCAGATCATCGTCCGCTTCGTCAATCCAAACGACGAGGTCGAGCAGGAGGCCGCGCGTGCCGACGGCATACAAAGGGTCGCCCATCAAAAAATCGAGGAGGACCAGGTTGCCGTCGTCGAAGGCTACCGCGGCATGGTGCTCCGCTATCTCGATCAGACCCGCGCGATTCCGGTCATCCAGGACACCACCGGGCTCGAATACATCATCACCTCTGCGATCAAGGAGCTGGTTGGCGAGCGCAAGCCGATCGGAGTCGTCGGCGGCCACGGCGGCCCCAGCCTCGAGCAAGGGCTCACGAGCCTCAGGTCCGTGCTCTCGCTCTACGAAGTCCGGGAGGTCGACGCTACGCAAGAGGTCGACCCTGGGCTTGCTGCGCTCTTGGTCATCGGTCCCCAGGAACCGTTCAGCGACCAGGAGCTGAGGCGCATGGATCAATTCGTGATGCGCGGCGGCTCGCTCGGCGTATTCGGAGGCGCGATCGCGGTCGACCTCGCGGGTCAGGCTGGTCCTTCCGCTCGGCCGCTGAGCCTGAGCATGGATGGCCTGCTGGGGGCTTGGGGCGTTCGTCTCAGCTCGAAGCTCGTGGCCGATGCACAGTGCAGCCGCGCGCCGATGGCCGGACCCTTGGGTCTGCAAGTGCTCGTGCCGTACCCGCCCATCCCCGTGCTCCAACTCCAAGAAGAGCAGCGCGAGCACCCGGTCATGTTCCGATTGGCCTCGCCCATGCTTCCATTCGTTGCACCGCTGGAGCTCGGCGAGCCGCTCGCGAACAGCACGCTCACCGTGCTGGCAAGCTCGTCGCAAGACTCCTGGACGATGTCTGGAGAGACGATTTCACTCGCGCCACGCAACCCAAGGGACTGGCAGATGAGCGCGGACGCCGGCCCGTTCGACCTCATGGTCGCTATCGAGGGCAAGCTGCCTTCGGCGTTCGCGGCCCCGATCAATGAAGACGATGCCAACGCCATCCCCACCCCACTGGTTGCCGAAAAGGACGTCCGCGTCCTGGTCGTCGGCACTGGCTCGTTTCTCGAAGACGCGTTCATGCCGCCACGCCCGCAGCAAGGCGACGTGCAGATGAACGCCGCGCTAGCCCTTGCGCTGAACGCGATCGATTGGCTCGCTGCCGATTCGGACTTGATCGCGATTCGCGCGAAGACGACCGAAGAGCCCGCGCTCGACATTCCCGATTCGGTGCTCGTCGCGGAAAGCACTGCGCTTGTGGCCGCGGAGAAGGGCGACGAAGGCGGCGTCGAGTCGGCACTGGCAGAACGCAGGGCGGCGATCGAGTCCTGGGATGCCAAGAAGCTCGGCTATCGCTGGGTGAACACGCTCGGAATTCCATTCCTTGTCGCTCTTTTTGGGCTCTTGCGCTGGCGGCAGCGCTTAAACAAAAAGAAGACGCTCAAACTCTAAGCTGGGGGAATGCTGGTCATGGAATGGCGGAAGAACCGAATTGCGATAGGAGCCTTGGTGTTCTTCGTGCTGCTCGGCCTGACGGCCTGGGCAGTGAAAAGCAGGAACCGTCGACCTACGACCGATGGGGAGATTCCGACGATCGAGCTCGATAGGGAGGCGATCACCGCACTCGAGATAACCCGACCGGGAGATGGGCGAGTCGTGCTGTCCAAGGTCGACGATGCCTGGTGGGTGATCGAGCCCCTAGAGGCCACGGCAGATCGGAACAACGTCGACTCTGCGCTCAGTCGGCTCGCCGAGTTGGAGCTCAGCCGTGTCGTGGCGACGAAGCCGGACCACTACGCACGCCTGCAGGTAGACGACGAGAACGCAGTGCGGGTCACGGTAAAGGCGGGAGACGAGACGCTCAGCGAGCTCATGGTCGGCAAGTACGGCAACGGAATGACCATGGTCCGAATCGACGAGCGCAAAGAGGTGTTCGGAGCGAGCGGCTCGCTTCGCTACGCATTTGACCGTGAGCTCAAGGCTTGGCGCGATCGCAAGGTCGTCAGCGTGAAGCCTGAGGACGTGCAATCGATCCGATTCGAAGGGCCGAAGGGGACGTTCGCCTTCGAGCGCGACGGAGAAGCTTGGGCCGCGCGCGAAGGAAACAAAGCCCTCGGCAGCTTCGATCCGAAGCAGGTGAGCGGCACCGTATCGAGCACAGCAAGGCTCGTCGCATCCGATTTCGCGGCGCCAGACATCTCCGAGGCGAGGGCGGGGCTGACCGAGCCGCGAGCAACGGTGACCTTGACCTCGACCGGGAACCCGGAGCCGATCGTCCTCGAGCTCGGCGCCGCCACGGAACAGGGCGATGAGGTCTACCTGAGGCGCAGGGGCGAGACCACGGTCTATGTGATCTCGCAGTACCTCGCCGACCGACTACAGCCGGACGCCGCGGCGTTCCAGGCGCCCAGCACGCCGCCTCCCGCGTCACCAGCACAGCCACCGGTGGGACGCCAGCAACAGCCTCAGCTCCCCCCAGAGGTCATGGAGCAACTCCGCGAGCAGATCCGGGCACAGCAGGAACAGCAGGGCCGGCCGCAGCGCTAGCTTCCGGCTCCGAGCCGCCACCCCGCGACCATGATCGCGCCCCAGCCAACCAAGAAGAGCAGGCCGCCGAACGGCGTGATGATTCCGAGCTTCGTCTGGCCGGTGATTGCCATCAGGTAAAGGCTGCCGCTGAAGAGCGCGACTCCAGCGACGAACGCCCAGCCCGCAACGACGCCTGCGACGCCCGCGCTGCGATGGACCAGCCAGGCGGCCAGCGCGAGAGCCAGCGCGTGCGTGAGGTGGTAGTGGGCGGCGGTGTTCCACCAGTCCAGGCGCTTGACGCCGTCTGGTAGAGAACCGAGGCGGGACTGCAAGCCATGCGCTCCAAAGGCCCCGAGGGCCACCGCGGTGAAGCCGAGCAGGCCGGAAAGAATGATGAAGATTCTAGCCATCGGAGCCCATGATGTGCCAAGTCCGGGACGAGGACCAGGCCGCGCGCTAGCACCTCGCAGGCGAACGCGTTAGGCTCCGCCGGCGATCGAGGTTACTGGAGCGACGACTCGGAGATGACCGCAGATTTCGGCGTAAACCAAGGACTGGTCGAAGAGCAGTTTCTCAAGTGGGTGGATAATCCGCTTGCGGTGGACGAGACTTGGCGCTCGTACTTCGAAAGCCTCGCACCAACCGACTGGCCGCAGATCTCGAGTGCAGGCACGATCATGGCGCCCACTACGGCGACCGGATTGGCGAGTCCGGCGTCGCAGCCCTCGGATGGAAACGGCGCGCGTGCACTGGCGGACCCACGCGCCGTCACGCTGGTCGACGGCACCGAGGTCGACGACGGCGTACGGAATTCGGTTCTATTGCCACCGACCGCGGAAACGCTGCTCGAGCCTTCCTTTCCCGAAATGCGCACATCGTTCCCACCGTCGTCGGAGTTGCTCGCGGCCAACGAGCTTCAGGCTCGTCTCTCGGCGCTGATCAACGCGTACCGCGTGCGCGGCCATCTCTACGCCGACCTGGATCCGCTGAGCTTGCATCGCACGCCGCCTGAAGATGAGTTCGTTCTCAAGCGCTACGGGCTCGCCCACGTCGACCCGGAGACGATCTTTGCAACGGGCAACATGGCCGGGCCGCCGAACGAATCGCTGCGCTCGGTTCTGGCACGCTTGAAGGACACCTACTCGCGAACCATCGGCGCCGAGTTTACCTTCCTCGAGAACCAAGACGCGCGCGACTGGCTCCGGGACCGCATGGAGCTAACCGGAAACCACATCGACCTGAGTCGCGAGCAGCAGGTTCGCATCCTCACCAAGCTCACAGACGCCGAGATCTTCGAGCAATTTCTTCATACGAAGTACACCGGCGCCAAGCGCTTCTCGCTCGAAGGCGGCGAAAGCGTGATTCCCATGCTGGACATCCTGACCGAGCGCGCCTCCGAGCTGGGCGTAGAGGAAATGGTCATCGGCATGGCGCACCGCGGGCGGCTCAACGTCATGGTCAACATCATGGAAATGAACGTGCGGCGGATCTTCGCAGGGTTCGAGGATGACGACCCGGAGAAGTACGTCGGCACCGGCGATGTGAAATACCACCTCGGCTACTCGCTCGATCGCAAGACGGCGAGCGGCAACAACATGCACATGACGTTGGCCTTCAACCCGAGCCATCTGGAGTTCGTGAACCCAGTGGTCGAAGGCCGCGTCCGCGCCAAGCAAGATCGCAAAGGGGACGACGACCGGCTCACCGTGCTGCCTCTTTTGATTCACGGCGACGCCGCATTCGTGGGCCAAGGTGTCGTCGCAGAGACGCTGAACCTGAGCCGGCTCCCGGCATATGAAACCGGCGGCACGATTCACGTCGTCATCAACAACCAAATTGGATTCACCACCAATCCCGAAGACTCGCGCTCGACCGCGTACTGCACCGACATCACTCGGATGCTTCGTTGCCCGGTGTTCCACGTGAACGGCGAGGATCCCGAAGCGGTGGCCCAGGCGGTGACCTTGGCGACCGAATACCGGCAGCGCTTCCACGGAGACGTGGTGCTCGACCTGTTCTGCTACCGCAAGTACGGCCACAACGAAGGCGACGAGCCGCGATTCACCCAGCCCGAGATGTATGAGGCGATCGACCAAAAGAAGACGGTGCGCGAGGTCTACATCGACCATCTCATCAAGACGGGGAAGCTGACCCCTCAGCAAGCCGACGAGATCAAAGTCCAGCGCCAACAGGAGTTAGAACGTGCGCTCGAGGACACGCGCAACGACCGGAACTACGACCTCATCCCGGCATCGATGCTGGGCCTCTGGACCGACTACAGGGGCGGCAGCGATTTGGACGTCCCGGACGCCGATACACGAATTCCAAAACCAAAGCTCATCGATGCCCTCGGCAAGCTGACGAGCTACCCGGAATGGTTCACCCCGCACCCGCGCATTCAGCGCTTCGTCCTCGACAAGCAAATCAAAGTCATGGAGACCGGCGAAGGCGTCGACTGGGGCACCGCCGAGAACCTCGCATTCGCAAGTCTTCTCCTCGAGGGCGTCCGCTGCAGGCTGACCGGCCAGGATGTCCGCCGCGGGACCTTCAGCCACCGGCACGCGGTGATCTTCGATGAAAAGTCCGGCCGCAGATATACCCGGCTCGGGCACCTGAGCGCCGACCAGGCACACCTGGAGATCTATGACAGCCCGCTTTCGGAAGTCGGCGTTCTCGGCTTCGAATGGGGGTACTCACTCGACTCGCCGGACGCCTTGGTTTGTTGGGAGGCTCAGTTTGGCGACTTCGTCAACGTCGCCCAGGTGATCATCGACCAGTTCATTTCCTCGTCTGAAGACAAATGGCAGCGCCTGAGCGGCCTGGTCATGCTGCTCCCTCACGGTATGGAGGGCCAGGGGCCCGAGCACTCCAGCGCGAGACTCGAGCGCTTCCTCTTGCTCTGCGCCGAGGACAACATGCAGGTCGTCAACCTCACGACCCCGGCGCAGCTCTTTCATTGCCTGCGGCGTCAGGTCCTTCGTCCCTGGCGCAAGCCCTTGATCGTCATGAGCCCGAAGAGCCTGCTTCGACACCGCCGCGCCGTCAGCACCCTAGACGAGCTCGCCGACGGGTCGTTCCAACGGATCATCCCCGACGACCCCACCGTGGAGCCGAGCAAGGTTCGGCGCCTCGCCCTCTGCACCGGCAAGATCTACTACGACCTTCTCGAGCGGCGGGAGCAAACCAAAGCCGACGACATCGGAATCATCCGCGTCGAGCAGCTCTATCCGCTCCGTGCTAGCGAGATCCAAGCGCGCTTGGCGCCATACCCGAAAGACGTCGATTTGGTTTGGGTCCAAGAGGAACCGTGGAACATGGGAGCCTGGTACTTCATGCGTGCGCGGCTTCCTGAGATTCTCGGCCCCGAACAACCTTTGCGGTGCATCGCCCGACCGGAAAGCGCGAGCCCTGCAACAGGTTCCGGCGCCTCGCACAAGCTCGAACAACGGCTGCTGGTCGACGAAGTCTTCCACTAGGCCACCAGGCAATTGAAAACGGCCCCGTCCTAGGACGAGGCCGTTTTGTGTATCTATGCAAGCGTTACTTGGACGCTTTGACCGAAATCTTCCGCGGCGTGGGCGCTTCTTTCTTGGGAAGCCGGAGCTCGAGCACCCCGTCCTTGAGGTCGGCGCTGATGTGGTCGGCGTCGACCGTTTCGGGAAGGCTGAACGACCGGGTGAAGCTGCCATACTGTCGCTCGACGCGACGATAGCTGCCCTCGGTCTCTTCCTTCTCGACTTTGCGTTCGCCGCTGAGCGTGAGAACGTTCTTCTCGACGTCGACCTTGACCTCATCTGCGGCCAGGCCCGGAACCTCGGCGTCTACGTAAAAGGCATCGCCCTCTTCGCGGATGTCGACCGCGACTTGAAACGCTTGCTTTGCAAGCCCCCGACCGCCCAGAAAGCGGTCCTGGAGGCGATTCATCTCTTCAAATGGATCCCAACGAACCAGCATGATGTACTCCTCCGTCAACCTGCGTTCGCAGGCCCGGTAAATCGGATCAAGCTGTGACGCGACCATCGCGCCTCAGCCATCTTCCAACGATGGTCGCAAACTAAGCATGGAAAGCGCACTGTCAACTCTCGAATTGACTGCATTTTCCGGCGCGATAGGCTACCGGCAGATGAGGGTTTCAACGCGCGTGCTCCTACTGGCGGTGATGGGTGGCGCGCTACCGGCTGGCTGCGTCGAGGATGTGCGCTTCAATCCGTCGGGCTGCGACGTGCACGTCCGCGGACGCTGGCGCGTCGACGGGCAGAACCCGACCGCCGAGACATGCGGCAACATCGCCTTGGTCGAGCTCGCGATCATCGACGATCCGGTGCGCCAGTTCTGGGCGGCGCCGGAGTTCACCCTCCGATGCGATGCGTTGAGCGACTCCAACGCGGTGGTCATCGACGGCGGGGTGGACGACGGGGCGGCGTACCTCGACACGATCCTGGTGACCCGCAATCGCTGCGACGGTACGGGCAAGATTCTCAAGAAGCCACCGGATGAGCTCCCGCAAGAGTACAAGTCGCGCTGGCGGGCGACCACGAGCCTGAAATTCGTCGTCGACTGCTCACCGATCCAAATCACCCCGATCACGACCATCGATGGTGGCACCGACCTGATCCTCGATGTGGGCACGATGGATTTTCGAACACTGGATGCCGGCGCGGAATGCCCAGCGCCTTGATCCCTTGCAAACGAACCCTAGGATAGCCATACCAACGCCGTGTTCCGGTTTCCCCCACTCACCCCGTTCGTGAAAAAGCTTCTAATCGCGCTTTTCAGCGCGTGGATTCTGCAGATCCTGCTCCAAAACTGGGCCGGCGTGCCCGTGTTCGCGTTTCTCGCGCTCGACACGGCGGAGCCAGGAATCGCAACGCTCTGGCAGCTCGGCACCCATGTTTTGGCCTTTCCGACCGGTCCGCAGGCCGTGTTTTCCATGCTGATCATGCTGGTGTTTCTCTGGTGGATGCTCGCTCCTTTCGAGCAGCGCTTCGGTGAGAAGCGCACCATTCAGCTGTGCGGCGTCGCGGTGCTTTCATCCGCCATCTTCGCACTCATCGTGGGGCTGCTAGTTCCCAATCCATCGGCTCTATACGGGGCGCAGGCGATGCTCCTGGGGTCGATTGCGGCCTTCGCGTGGTCATACCGCGGACAGGGGCGAATGAGCCTGTTCGGCGTCGTCGACATGAAGCCGGTGCACATCATCTATTTGGTGCTCGCGTTGAGCGTTTTGATGTTCATCACCTCCCGCGACGCGGTGGCGCTTGGGGCCGACATCGGCGCCATCGGCGGCGGCATGGCGTTCATCGAGTGGCTGCGCCGGCCCCCAAGCGGCCGGCGACGTCGACCGAAACGTCGAAAAAAGAAGGGCTCCCTGGGTGTGGTGCGGGGTGGTCGCGCCGACGAGCCACCCTGGCTAAACTAGCGCAATGTCTCGAGCCGTGCTCATGCCGGTCCCTTTTCTCCCCGCGCTGATGTTCGCAACACTGCTGGGCTGCGGTAGCTCGCCCAGGAGCGAATTCCTCACGCCCGTCTACGACGCTTGCTTTACCGTCGATGACTGTGTCGAAACCGCAAACCTTTGCGAGGAGCTCAGCGTCGAGTTTGGCGGCTTCGACTACATCAATTCCATTTGCACCTTGACCTGCGCGGACGAAGGCTCGGTCTCCGCCGACTGCCCGCGCGCCTATGTTGGTCTCTTCGGGAGCTGCTACCCATCCAGCGTTGCTGGCGGTATTGACGACACCTTGGTTTGTTTCGACCCCTGTTTCGTCGACGGGGACTGTCAGCAAGGTTTCCGCTGTCTCGGAGCGACGGCCCTCTGTGGAGCCGGCCTCGACTCCTGCCCCGTCGACGAAAACGACGCAATTTGCGTACCGGGGCCCGAGTGACGCTTTTGAGGCTTCGTCCGAAGGCGCGTGCTAATCCGTTTGCATGAACCCGTGCCGATCGCAGCGCTTGGCTGCCGTCCTGCTCCTGTTTGTAGCCGGGGGTCTCGCCTGGGGTTGCACCGGCCGCAAGCAGGTTCCTTTCGGGCTGCGTGATGCAGGCCAAGATTCCGGTGAAACCGCGACCGACGTAGAGGAGGGAGCGCCCGGGCTCCCCGTTGGGGAAAGCTACGGACCCGACCAGGTGGAGGTCCGCGTCGCCGAGTCGACCCTAGTTCTCAAACTGGGCTATGCCCTGGCCGCGCTGCGATTGAATCTCGACGGAAAAGAGCCGGTCGATGCCCTCGTCGTGTCGGCGGATACACAACAGGTTCGTCTCCAGGCCGCGTACCCTCGCGGCCTCGACGTCTCCTCCCGAGCCATCGATTCCTTCCTCGTGCCCGAGCATTGCGTCGGACCGACCGCGAGTATCGGTCAGCTTTCGAGCTCCTTGGTCGCTGCTCGCGTCGAGCACCAGTGCGAGACGGGAAAACGAACCAACCTGTGGCTAGTCACGATCGAGGCCCAGCCGCGCGTGCGAGAACGGATCACCGTCCTGCCGCCGAATGAAAAATCGAGCGCCGACATCGCGATCGAGCTCGCCGTGGAAGACCGCGACGCGGACGGCTACGAAGACGTGGTTGCAAACCTGCGCATCGGCAAGACAGACGTCCCACTGGCTTGGCTGGATAGGCCAGGCGGCTTCGCGAGAGATGTGTCGGAGCCCGAGGCAAGACTGAAAGAGCTCGCGGACGGTGCCTGGGAATCGTTCAGCGCGAATTCCAAGAGCGCCAGCACGCGCGCACTTGCCGTTCTCGATGCGTTCGTCGCACTCTGCCGCGAAAGCGGCGCAGCCCGAGTTGGGCTGTCAGGGACCCAGGGCTTGCAATGCCAGCAGTCGCCCGCAACGGCACGCGCTGCTGCAGTGGCGATATCGGCTTCGATTCGGCGAGGGAGCTTCGTCCGAGCGCTGGAGCTGCAGCGCTGGTGGCAGAATCCGGCGCTCCAACCGAGCCCAGAGGAGCGGAACCTCGTTCAAGCGGCTTGGCGGAAAGCAAAAGCCAATGCGCTCGCCTCTTGGCGGGCCATAGACAGCGAGGGCGGCCGGGCTTCACTCTACTTCCGCGACGCCGATACCCTCGTAATCGATGGGCGAGCACCTCGCCAGGTCCAGCTCAGCTCGGGAATCAAGACCCAGCTCTCGGAAGCCGAGCTCGTGCCCGCGATTCGTGATCCGAGTAATCGGTTCGCCGTCCGAGGGGTCCGTGCGACCTGCGCGGGTTTCGAAGCGGAGCTCGGTCCAATCCGGGGCAGGCAAAGCCATCGTGCGCCCATCGAGAGGCGTTCGAGCAAGTCGCCGTGCAGGACTCCGATCGATCGACCCGCGACGGTCTTCGAGTGGGCAGTGCTCGGCTGGGCGCCGCAGGGGCTCGTCGCCGCGTCGGGCGACTTGCTTCGGGTCGTACCACTCAATCAATTCGCGAAGCCGGCGGGTCGGCCCATCGACCTGGGCACGACCAGCCCCTTACCCGCTCCGATTCGCGGCGCCCGTATCACCACCGACGGCACACGCTATGTGATTCCGCACCCAGAGGGCGTCGTCGTTCGCGATTGGCGCAACGGCGGTGCGGGACTCTGGCTGCGGCCCGCGGACTGGGAAAAGGTTCCAGGCGACGTCCGTAGCATCGCGATCAGCCCTGACGGTCGAAAGATCGCCTTACAAAAAGGAAGTGAGATCCGGCTTCTGAGCTGGTAGCGAGCCTCGGCTGTGATGATGGATCCGCGATGGTATAGTCCCGGCGCATTGCGCTGCAGCCCGCAACTCCTGTTGGCACTGGTCGTGCTGTTGACGGTCGCCGCCTGTAGCGGTGCCCGCTCGCGTCCGGCTACGCCCTGCATGTCCGACGCGGAGTGCCGCGCAGAGAGAATCTGCCACGAAGGGAAGTGCCGCTTCGTCGAGGAGGCCCTCGCAGAACTCGCAACACCCGTGGTCGGGCCGGACGTCGCTGAATCGGGCGGAGCGCCTCGCAGCGCCAACGGGTTCATGGGAGACGCGGCACACACCGGTCGAAGCAAAAACCGCGGCCCGTCATCCAGCCCCTCCCTGGCCTGGACCTACCAAACCGGAGCCCGCGTATTTGCGTCGCCCGTCGTCGGAAATGACGGCACCGTGTACATTGGTTCGCTCGATGGACAGTTTGTTGCGTTGAATGCCGACGGTTCGCTGAAGTGGCGGTACGCGGCGGGGCAGAAGATTTATCCCAGCGCGCTCGTCGCGGGCTCGTCGATCATCTTCGGGACGCACCAGCGAGAGCTCGTATCGCTTTCGCTTCAAGGACAGACCCGCTGGAAGCTTCCCCTCGAGGACGTAGTCGATGCATCGGCTACCTTGGGCCCCGACGGAAGGGTCTACGTCGTCGCGAACGGCGCGTATGCCGTCGATCTTCTCGGCCGATTGCATTGGCACAAACCGACGGCCGACCACGTTCGAAGCGCCCCAGCGATCCACCCCGCACGGCTGCTGATCATCGGTACGACGGAAGGTTCGCTAATCGCGCTTCGGCCCGACGGATCACTCGCCTGGTCGGTACAGCTCCGCGGCGCCATCGAGGGCGCTGCGTCGGTCGATGACGAGGGGTATATCTACACCGGCACGGGTCGCGGGGAAATCGTTCAAGTCGATCAGACGGGCGCCGTGCAGTGGAAATTCAAGACCGGCGACGAGGTTCGGGCAACCCCGGCAGTCGCGAGGGACGGCACGATCATCGTCGGCTCGTACGACGGCAACGTCTATGCGATAAGCCCCTCAGGCGCCCTCCGCTGGAAGGTCGCCACGGGAGGCCGAGTACGCGCCTCAGCCCGAATCGATGCGGATGGTCGCATCTACGTGGGCTCACAAGACAACTTCCTCTACTGCATCGACCCCAGCGGTTCTGTGCTCTGGCGCTATAACGTCGGCCAGGACGTCGACTCGACAGTGGAGATCGGATCCGACGGAACGCTGTATTTCGGATCCGACGACGGCGGGGTTCACGCCCTGCGATAGAAATGATGAACGAAGAAATTCCTGAAAAGAACGAAATCCTGCAGATTCTGCAGGCACACGCTCCCCGTGCGATGCACGTGGGAGAGCTCTGCGGACGGCTCAATGTTCCGCGCAGCGCCAAGGACGAGGTCGTCCGGCGCCTTTTGTTGTTGGAGGACGAGAAACTCGTGACCGAGATGCCGGGTTTGCGCTTTCGTGCGCTGGCTGCCGAGAAGAACAAGAAGCGCGGTCGCCAGGAGGCGAAGACGACACGAGCTCGCGGCCGCAAGGCCCAGGAGCGGCAGCAGCTCGCCTCACCGCTGAGTCCGGTGATCCAGGGCAAGCTGACGATGACCCGCCAAGGCTACGGCTTCGTCAACGTGTACGACGGAGGCTCCGACGTCTTCATTCCGCCCGATGCGGTGGGCCCATCCCTTCATGGTGACACGGTCCAGCTCCGGGCCCGCCCTTCGGCCAAAGGCCGTGAAGGTCTCATCGTCGGCATCGTCGAGCGGCGACTGAAGAACGTAACTGGAATGCTGCATCCACGGGGTCGGGGGATGAGCTTCGAGCCCGACGACGAGCGGCTGCGCTCGCCTATGCGCGTGGTGGGCAAGGTCCCGAAGTCGGTCCGAAAAGGAGACGTGATCCTCGCGGAGATCGTCACCTTTCCACAGCGGAGCGAGGACCGGCCCGAGGTGGGCATCGTCGAGGTGCTCGGCGCACAAGGGGTCGCACGGACCGAGGTGGAGAAGATCAAAATCCGCGACGGGATCCGGGAGGTCTTTCCGGACGACGTCGAGCTAGAGGCCGCCGCCCTCCCGGCCCGTGTAGACCGCGACGTCGTGAAGAATCGCGAGGACCTGCGAGACGTCGATCTCGTCACGATCGACCCGGAAACCGCGCGCGACCACGACGACGCAATTTGGGTCGAGCGCACCGGCAACGGCTTCCGTCTCATCGTCGCGATCGCAGACGTATCTCACTACGTCACCGAAGGCAGCCCGATGGACCGCGAAGCGATCAGCCGCGGCACGAGCGTCTATCTGCCGGATCGCGCGATCCCCATGCTGCCGCCAGAGCTCTCGACCAACCTCGCCTCGCTCGTGCCGAACCGCGACCGCCTATGCATGGCGGTCGAAATGCACATCGACGAGAAAGGGCACGTGAGCTCCCATCGTATTTTCGAAGCAGTGATGCGCTCGCACGGGAAGCTCTACTACGAGGGCGTGGCTCGCGCGCTCCGGCTCACCGACAATGTCCCGCATCAGCCCTCGGCCGAAAAACGGGTGGAGACCCTCAAGATCCTCCTCGACCTTTCGCAGCGGCTTCGAGCTCGCCGGCAGAAACGGGGCTCGCTCGATTTCGACCTTCCGGAGGGGAAGATCGTCCTCGACGAGCACGGAGAGCCCAAGGAAATCGTCCAGTCCCGCAAAGACCCAGGCATTCGACAAGCGTATCGCATCGTCGAGGACATGATGCTGGTCACCAACGAAACCGTTGCTGCATACATCAAGCGGCACGCCGCGCCCGGTGTGTTTCGAGTCCATGGCAAGCCTGACCCAGAGCGAATCTCGATGTTCTGTCAGGTCGCGAAGTCCTTCGGTTACGAGCTCGAAGAAGAGGCCGCGTCGACTCCAAAACAGCTCAGCCAGTTTCTTCGTCGGATCGAAGGCACGGACGAAGCCCCGCTACTCCGGTACTTGCTCTTGCGAGCCATGCAGCAAGCGATCTACGACACCGACCCAACCACCGGCCACTTCGCGCTCGCGGCGAAGGACTACCTACACTTCACGTCTCCGATCCGACGCTATCCAGACTTGCTGGTTCATCGCGTCCTTCGAAGCATGATTCGCAATGAAAGCCTGGACTCGGCTTCACTGCGACCTCGGCTGCAGCGATTTGCGGCACAGGCAAGTGAGTCCGAGCGCCGCGCGATGATCGTCGAGCGCGACGTCATGGACGTCTACCGGACGATCTACATGCAAAAGCACATCGGAGACGAGTTCGAGGGGCGAATCTCGGGCTTCGCACCGTTTGGCATCTACATTCAGCTCGCAGATCCGTTCGTGAGCGTCCTGCTCCCATTCGAGCAACTCGAAGACCGGTACGAACCGGACGACTTGGGCATTCGTTTGATCGGCGCGAAGACGGCGAAGATCTTCACGATGAACGATCACGTGACCGTGCAGATCGAGGACGCCAATGTGCAGGCTCGCGACGTCATAGGCTCACTGTTGGAACACCAGCCCGCAGAGGCGCCGACACAGGTCCGCAGGATGCAACGGAGCGGCGGCAAAGAGCGCGGCCGAGCGCCAAAGAAGCGCGGCGATGCGCGCCAGGAACGGAAGGCGGCGCCGAGGAAGCGCACTGGCCCTTCCAAGAAAGGGGGCAGCGGACCGAAGAAGAGGCGAGACGATTCGAATACGCAGAGTGCCGAACCAAGGAAACGGCCGCGACGCACACGGCGCAAGTGATGGCTCGGACGAGGCGACAACCTCTGGCGGTCCCAGAGCTGATCGCTCGCAAACGTGAGGGAAACAGGCTGAGCGATCAGGACATCCAGGCCCTGATCGCCGGCTTCATGGACGGCTCGGTGGCTGATTACCAGATGAGCGCCTTAGCGATGGCGATCTGTTTTCAGGGCATGGACTTCGACGAGACGGTCGCCATGACCCTCGCCATGCGGGACAGCGGAACGGTCCTGAACCTCGACGCGCTCGACGCTCCAAAGGTGGACAAGCACTCCACCGGCGGCGTCGGAGACAAAGTCAGCATCTGCCTGGCCCCGATCGTTGCGACCTGCGGGGTGGCGGTACCGATGATGAGCGGTCGCGGCCTCGGACACACCGGAGGCACACTCGACAAGCTCGAAGCAATTCCCGGATTCCGAGTCGATCTTTCGGTCCGGGAGTTTCGCACTCAACTCCGAAAGATCGGCTGCGCGCTGATCGGGCAAACCGGAGACCTCGCACCGGCCGACAGGCGCCTCTACGCACTGAGGGATGTCACCGGAACGGTGGAGTCGATTCCCTTAATCACCTCGAGCATTCTGTCGAAGAAGCTCGCGGAGGGTATCGACGCCCTGGTACTGGATGTCAAGGTAGGTCGCGGTGCGTTCATGAAGACCGAACCCGATGCAAGAGAGCTCGCGCGATCTCTGGTGCGAGTAGGAACGCTGGCCGGAAAACGGGTCTCCGCGCTCCTGACGGACATGAACAGCCCGATCGGTTACACGATAGGGAATGCGCTCGAAACCAGCGAGGCGCTCGAGATTCTCCATGGGGAAGGGCCTGACGATCTGCGGCACCTCACTTACGAGCTGGCGGTCGAGATGCTGCGTGCCGCCGGCATCGCACAAACGAAGGCTCAGGCGCGACGACGCATCGAGCTAGCCGTCAGCAATGGGGACGCTCTCGAGAAGATGCGGCAAATCGTCGGCGCGCAAGGAGGAGATCCAGCCGTCGTGGATACACCGGACCGACTCGCGCTTGGGCGCCGGCGATCGACCATTCGCGCGACGAAAGCTGGCTACGTCACGGAGCTCGATCCCCTCGAGCTGGGCTACGCATCGATGGGTCTCGGCGCAGGCCGCAGCCGCCCAGAGGACGCCGTTGATTGGGGAGCAGGGATCCGATTGCACGTGAAGCGCGGGGACCAGGTCCGTGAGGGTGACCCGCTTGCGACCTTATACGCGTCACGGAGTGCTTTGCTAGAGCCGGCAGGAGACCGTGCCACTTCCGCAATTCGCGTCGCAAAGCGGCGCCCTACCCCGCGCGACCGAATCATCGCGACGATTCGGCGCTGACCGTGCAACCTCCATCGAGGGGCGCGCTGATCTGCGCGCGAAGGTCCTCGTATTGAGGTGAATCGACATAGCTCGTGTCGGGGAAGTCGTAGCTCGCGGCGTACCGTTCACCCAGCGCCGCGATGAACTCGGCTCCGCTTGACTGTTCGAGCGCTGCAAGGACGCGCGATGCGCCGACCAAGCTGGGCTCTTCTGCCCAGTTGCGCTGTGCCTCGTCGAGTACGGTCAGAAGCGTACTCTCGCCATCGCTCCTGCGACGAAGTCGAAGGTCGGTTTCCAGCGCGAATGCTGTACCTGCCCAATACACACGTTGATAGGCTCCCGTCCGGTTCATGCTCCGGCTCTCGTCGGCGAGTGTTCGTCCGGAGCTGGAGCGCCGGCCGCGCTCGAAACCTTCTCGGATGCGCCTCCAGGCCCGGCCGCTGCTCTGCAGGCCACATCGTGCGCGAAGCACCTCCTGGAGGTACGTCGCGATGCCATCGGACAGCCAGCGGTCCTCGGCGTACAACCGCGGCAGCCAGAGGTGCGAGAGCTCGTGAATGGCAACCCAGTCCGCCTCGAGCTGAGCCACTTCGACTCCGACCGACGGTAGCAGCAGAATCGAAGAGCCTCCGCCCCGACGCACCATCCCGAAAGCAACCTCAGCTCCTGGATCGTCGACGGAAACGATGACGAAATGAAGCCGATCACGAGGGAATCGACCCCCGACAGATGCGGTCACTTCGACGGCCCGAGTGAGCCAGCGGCGAATGTCCTCTTCGAGTGGAGCGGCTCGGAGACGCGCGACTTCGACACGCGCGTTGGAGACCGAGAACGCTTGCCGGTTGAAAGTCCCAAACACGCCAAACGTCTCGACAAAGAATACGTTTCGGTTCGGGTGGTAGGCGCCATTGAATTGTGGCCATGGCAACGATACCCGTCCGTCGCCCGGAACCGCAAAACGAACCGAGGTGCTGACCTGGTTGGGAAGCGGTTCGGGCCGCCAGAGCCACTGGCTCTGAGAAAGAACCACAGCCGAAGAATCCCCGAGCTGGAACCGGCTCCGCTCAAACCGGGTTTCGTAGTCGACGCACGCGTGCGGACGTTGTGCATTAAGCCGAATTCGACCGTCATGAATCTCGAGAGGGATTCCATCGATCCAAGCGCCCCTGAGTCGGCTCGCAGCACTCGCATTCATGGTAACCAACCTCGCGAAAACCATGCCCTTGAAGCATGCGCGAACGCGAGCGCCGCCAAGCTTGTCGAGGATTGTAACCGTGTATTGCGTGGTCCCACTCGCATGAGCCGCGACAGGTGCGGCGAAGGCAGCTGCGGCGGCGCGAAGGAATAGCCCAAGCGCGTCGCGCTACCCCGAAGAGGGCAGCACGGTATTTCGAGCCGCGGCGGCATTTGTCGCCGCGGCTCGTGTTTTTAGGGACCCGCATGAGTCAAAACATCAGCGCTGAGATCAAGAGCGGGGCCCATGGAATCGGCCTCGGCTTGCGCTACGACCTTGCAACCGAGCTCCTCGAACGCCGGCCGGAAGCGGTTTCCTGGCTGGAGATTCACCCGGAGAACTACGTCAATCGAGGCGGCCGCTACCAGGAGATGCTCGACCTGGCGCGGCAAGACTGGCCCATCGTCACCCACGGGCTCAGCACCTGCCTCGGCGCGCCCGAGCCCTTCGACGCCAGCTACCTCCGGGAGCTGAGGGCGTTCTTGTCGGACTTCGAAATCCCTTGGCACAGCGAGCACCTATGTCTCGGAGGAGTCGACGATCGCTTCTTTCACGACTTGCTTCCGCTTCCGTTCACCGACGAGGCGGCGCAAATCGCATCTCGGCGATTGATCGAAGTGAGAGACGCGATCGATCTGCCCCTGGCCTTGGAGAATGCGAGTTACTACGCGCCGCAATGCGACGACGGATTGGCGGAGGCGGATTTCGTGGTCGAGGTCTTGGAACGCGCGGACGCGAAGCTGCTTTTGGACGTCAACAACATTTATGTGAACGGTCGTAACTTCGACTTCGATCCCAAAGCTTACATCGATAAGATTCCGCCCGACCGCGTGGTGCAGATTCACGTCGCCGGTCACTTCGTTCGCGACGACGGACTGCGCATCGACACGCACGGCGAACCTGTGCCGAACGAGGTCTATCAACTCCTCGACTACGCGCTGCGAAAGATCGGTCCGGTGCCGGTCTTGCTCGAGCGGGACAACAACGTGCCGCCACTGGACGAGCTCCTCGCCGAGGTCGATGAGCTTTGGAAGATCTATCGCAACGCGACGAAAGACGATCATGCTCGCTGATCGCGCCAAAGCCATGCAGCGCGTTTGCTTCGGCGCCGAACCGAGTGAAGCCGACCTCGAGCTTTTGGGGTCCCGGGAGCGCTGGCTGGTGTATCGAGAGCTCGTCCAGAACAGGCTCGTCGAGGTGATCAACGTCGCCCTCGCTCGCACCAAAGCGGCGATCGGAGAGCAGTCGTTTGGCCGTGCCGTCTCAGAGTGGCTGAGCACGGGCGGGCCCAAGACCCGATACCTGCGCTACGTGCCCGCCGAGCTGGCAGATTTCGCGGTTCCGATCTGGCACGATAAGGAAATACCTTGGGTGGCCGAGCTGGCGCGCTTCGAGATCGACAGCTGGAATGTACGACACGCGCCCCCAGATCCCAAACCCGAATTGGAGTTCGCGTTCGACCGAAGGCCGGTGCTCAGCACTGCGCTGGAGGTCATCCGCCTCGAGTACCCGGTTCACAAGAAGCCCACCCCGGCCGCAGGGTACGAACCCGACTCAACCTTCCTCTGCGTCTACCGTGACGCCAATCACCGAGCGTCGACCAGAGCGCTCAACGCCTTGGCGGCCGACCTCCTCGACGCATGGAAACGCGCCGATGAAACCGTCGCAGAAGCGGTCCAACGCATCGCTGCCCAACACCACACAGAAATTGGCCCCGCCTTCATAGAAAAGCTTTCCGCCATCATCGCCGAATTCATCATCGGGGGACACTCTCCACCCCCCTAAACCCCCGAAACCAAACAGGATCCCCGGCAACGATCGCAACGCCATGAAACGAGGTCGCTGCGATCTTTCGCTGAGAAGCTGTGTGATTCTGCGAGGTTAGTGGGGTGGAGAGTGTCCCCTAGTAGCCTTCTACCTTGCTGATGATTTCGTTCATGATTTCGCGGGTGCCACCGCCGATCGGGTAGAGGCGGGCATCGCGATAGAGTCGCTCTACGACGTACTCGCGCATGTACCCGTATCCGCCGTGGATTTGGACCGCCTGGTCGCAGACCCGCGAGCACATGTCGGTTGCCGCGTTTTTGGCCATCGCCGCCAAGGACGGCGTTTGCTCCCCGTTGAGAAAGCGCGTGACGCATTCTCCGGTGAGTGCACGTGCCGAGGCAATGTCGGTAGCCATATCGGCGAGCTTGTGGCGGACGACCTGAAAGCCTGATAGCGACTTGCCGAACGCGTGTCTCTGTTTGGCGTAATCGACCGACTCCTGATAGGCGAGCTCCGCGATCGCAACGCACTGGCCCGCGAGCATGAGTCGCTCGGTGACGAAGTTGGTCATGATCATGAGGAAGCCAGCACCCTCCTGACCGATGAGGTTTTCGGCGGGCACACGGCATTCCTCGAACGCGAGCTCGGCCGTGTCACTGGCCCACCAGCCGGTCTTCTTGAGCTTGCCTGCCACGCTGAAGCCGGGGGCGTCGCTGTCGATGATCAGCATCGAAATGCCCCCATGACCCTCGCCTCCAGTTCGCACCGCAGTGGTCACGAAGTCTGCACGCGTGCCGGAAGTGATGAAGGTCTTGGCACCGTTCACGATGTAGTGGTCCCCGTCGCGAACCGCCTTCGTCGTCAGGGCCGCTACGTCGCTGCCTCCACCCGGCTCGGTGATGCCGAGCGCCGAAACTTTGTCGCCACGTAGCGTCGGTCGAACGTAGCGCTCCTTTTGTGCGTCGTTCCCGAACTTGACGATTGGCGGCAGCGCAATACCGTGGCTGCCGAGCCCCACGCAGGTCCCTACCGATTTCCCGGCGATCACCATTTCTTCAGCGGCCACCAAGACGTGGCCCAAATCCCCGCCGTCACCGCCCAACTCCTCCGGGTACCCGGTTCCGAGGAAGCCCGCCGCCGCAGACTGCTGATACAGCTCGCGAGGGAACTCGTTGGCCTCTTCCCAGGCGTGCGCGTGCGGCGCAATCGCGGACGCAGCGAACCGACGCACCTGCTCACGCAGCGCACGATGCTCGTCCGTTTCGAATAGATAGCTCTTCATACCCTTCTCCGCTGGGCCAACTCTACACGTCGACGCTGTCGTGAGTTAGACGAATTCGGGATCGGGGAGTCTGAACCTCCGGCTTCGACTACTCTTCACTGGCAGCGGCGGCAACGGGCTCTGGCTCGAGAAATGTCCGCGCCGGCGTCAGCGGCTGCACCGCATCGTCCGCGACCACCATGTCGATCTTGTTGTACGCGCCAAGACCTGTACCCGCAGGAAGCAGGCGGCCCATGATGACGTTTTCCTTGAGACCTCGAAGCTCATCGAGCTTGCCGCTGATCGCGGCCTCGGTGAGCACCTTCGTCGTCTCCTGGAAGGACGAAGCGCTGATGAACGATTCGGTCGAAAGCGAGGCCTTGGTGATGCCGAGCAAGAGCGGCTCTGCGACCGCAGGCTGACCGCCCTTGGCAATGACCCGCTCGTTCTCGCGCTCGAACACCGTCTTCTCGACCTGCTCGTCCGGTAGGAACCGGGTGTCGCCCGTCTCCTTGATCCGAACTCGTCGGAGCATCTGACGAACGATGACCTCGATGTGCTTGTCGTTGATGGCAACGCCCTGCAGTCGGTAGACCTGCTGGATCTCGTCGACCAACCAGGCGGCGAGCTCTTTCTCACCCTTGACCTTGAGAATGTCATGTGGGTTTGCAGGGCCGTCCATCAAAGGTTCGCCGGCGCGCACGTGATCACCGTCTTTCACGGTCAGGTGCTTGCCCTTGGCGATCAGGTACTCCTTCGGTTCACCAACCTCTGGCGTGATCATGACCTTTCGCTTGCCCTTGGTGTCCTTACCAAAGGTCACGATGCCATCGATCTCACTGATGATCGCGTGGTCTTTGGGCTTGCGCGCTTCGAAGAGCTCGGCAACACGCGGCAGACCACCGGTGATGTCCTTGGTCTTCGTGGTCTCGCGCGGGATCTTCGCGATGATCTCGCCGGCTTCGACGGTCTGACCATCCGCGGGGATGATGTTCGCGCCAACTGGCAAGAAGTAGCGGGCCATGTTCTCGCCTGCCCCCGTGCTTTGCGTGTCGCCAGTCTTCGGATCTTTGATGGAAATACGAGGACGCGCGCTGGGATCACGGGATTCGATGACGACCCGCCGGGAAAGACCGGTAACCTCGTCGAGCTTCTCGTCCATGGTCACCGCTTCGACGACGTCGCCGTACTTCACGATACCGTGAACCTCGGTGAGGATCGGAATGGCGTAAGGGTCCCACTCGGCGAGCATCGTGCCTCGCTCGA
>Ga0316197_10000250_pt1 | contig 38809 bp, 33 predicted proteins | sample OudBiesiAoxic_MG_FD_204939 | JGI IMG/M metagenome (GOLD analysis project Ga0316197, IMG submission 204939) | Coastal sediment microbial communities from Oude Bieten Haven, Netherlands - site A oxic | ecosystem: Environmental > Aquatic > Marine > Coastal > Sediment | place: Netherlands... | reverse complement strand
CCAGGCCACCGTGCTTCCAGTGGCTGAGGTGCTCCTCATAGGAGCGTTCGAGCTGGGCTAACGCGTCCCTGGTCATAGGACGAAAAGCCTCCTTTTTCATCTCCTTGACAAAGCTCGGCCACGGTCCCGATTCGAGCTCGTCAAGCAGCGGCGTCGACCCCTTTTTCTCTTCCGTCATGGCCACTCCTTTCATCTCTTCATTTTTGGTTGCTAGGGCAAATTGAAAACCACTTCAAGATCCGGCCTCACATCAGGGAACCGATGTTCGACCGGAATTTGGAGAACACCACAGTTGACAGGAAATAGCCGAGCGGGACGTTGACCGCGACACCGCCCGGTAGTCCTCGATCTTCCAGAGTTTTTGCAGTCCCTCGTGCACCCGATTCCCTTCCACACGCCACATACACCTAACCCGAGGTCAACGGTGCAACCCCTGTGCCAGAGGAAGGCCTCGTGAAATATCCCACAAACTGTTGATCTGAGATGACTTTGAGGGGCCACGAGAGGAGGGGAGGACGGCGTAGCGGGACTGGTGTTACGGATTTGTAACGACTGTCGGGTGGAACGATTGACGTCGTTCCCGAACCGTAGCATCAGCAACGCGCGGGATTTCAGCCATTAGCGCGACGAAGAGCGTTCCTCTTTACGGCTCCGGCCGTCCTTCTCCGGCGTCATAATGCCGAGATCCTTGATCTTTCGAAAAAGCGTGCTGGGGTGAATCCCGAGCTCTTCCGCGGCCGCTTTCCTATTGCCCTCATTCCGTCTCAGGGCATCGGCGATGTGCAGGGTCTCCATGGTACTGAGAGTCATCCCAGAGGAAGAGGTTCGAGAGGGTACATTCGGATCAGGTCCGAGCTCCGGTGGGAGATGCTGGATTTCAATGACACCTCCACGGCACAGCACGAAGGCATGCTCGATAATGTTCTCGAGCTCACGGGCGTTTCCCGGATAATCTTGCTTCATCAAGATCGCCAGCACCTCATCCGAAACCCCGATCACATCCTTCCCCTGCAGCCGGTTGAATCGACCGATGAAGTGTTCGACGAGGAGGGGGATGTCCTCACGTCGTTCGCGGAGACTCGGGAGTTCGAGCCGAATGACGTTGATGCGGTAGAAAAGGTCTTCTCGGAAGGTGCCATCCTCGACCAACCGCGCGAGATCGCGATGGGTGGCGACCACGACGCGAACATTGGCCTCAACCGGTTCGATCGCGCCCAGCGGCTCGAATACCTTTTCCTGCAGGACGCGCAGCAGACGCACCTGCATCGCGGGCGAGATATCACCGATTTCGTCGAGAAAGACCGTACCTCCCTCGGCAATCGCAAAGCGCCCCGGTTTGTCGCTCTTCGCATCGGTGAAGGCGCCCGCCTTGTGGCCAAAGAGCTCGGATTCGAGGAGGGTGTCGGGGAGCGCGCCGCAGTTGATCGCCACAAAGGGCTTCTCCTGCCGTGGCGAGAGCTCGTGAATAGCCCGAGCGAAAAGCTCCTTGCCAGTGCCACTGGCGCCGTGGATCACCACCGTGCTGTCGCTCGCCGCAACTGCCGGCAGCAAACCGAACAGATCCCTCATGACGCGGCTTCGACCAATGATGTCGCCAAGCGAAAACCGGCCTTCGAGCTCCTTTTGGAGCTCTTCAACCTGGCTGAGATCGCGAAACGTTTCGACGCCGCCCACGATCTGACCCCTCTGATCGCGCAAAACAGCAGTCGAGATCCGCACCGGCACCTTGCGCGCCTTCGAGTCGAGGATCATGATCGCCTTGTTGACAACCGGTTCACCTGAGCCCACGGTATAGCGGAGCGCACATCCGGTACTGCAGATACTGGCTCGAAAAACATCGCAGCATCGGGCGCCGATCGCCTTGTCTCGGTGAACACCGGTGATGCGTTCGGCGGCACGGTTAAAGGACGTGATCCGCCATTCGCGGTCGACGGTAAAGACACCGTCGGCAACGCTGTCGAGAACGGTTTGGGCAACTATCGGCTCATCGGATCGCATCGTGCACTCCTGTCACAAGGTACTACTTCAGCGGCGCGTGCGCCATTTCAGATGAAGACCCATCGGTGCGCATTCTGAGAGTAAGCGGCGGGGTATGGCATACTCTGCAACTGGGGTCCTCGCGTTTCGGCGCGGGGTGGACAGAGACATGACACAGAGGGAACCAGCAGACTCGCCGCGCACATCCGGCCTTCGAGTCGGCGCCTGGGTGGCTCTGTCTCTCGCGATTGCCCTCGCGGCCGCCATCCTCGCCGGTCGCGTCCCGGCCGTCGCGCTGGGTTTCGGGATAGCGGTCATTCTCATGGGCGTTGGTATTCCGCTCATCTGGCGCCGGCCAACGACGCCGAACTCGAACAATGTATCGAGTTTGAGGCGGGAGCTCGACCGAACGCGACGTGGCTACGAGAACCTTTTTACCTCCGTGCCCTGCTTTATCTGCGTCTTGAGCCGTGACCACCAGATCCTCGAGGCCAACGAACTCTATCGAGAGGAATTCGGGGCCACCGACAGGTCTCTCTGTTACGAGGTCTGCAAGGGGCGCACCAGCAAATGCCCCGAATGCCTCGTCGACCAGACCTTTGACGACGGTCAGGTCTACTCCAGCGAGGAAACCTTGATCACCCGCGACGGTCGGCGGATCAGCGCCGTCGTCTATACCCGACCTATCTACGATGACGACGGCAAGATCTCCTCGGTCATGGAGGTCTTCACCGACATCACCGAGATTAAAAAGCTGCAGCGGCAGTTGGCTCTGATGGGACGCGCTGTCGCTGGCATGGCCCACCGCGTCAAGAACATCCTGATGGGCCTGGAGGGCGGCATCTTCGTCGTCAACGAGGGCCTGGCCGCGGAAGACCAGCAGGGTATTTCCGAGGGTTGGGAGATGGTCGAGCGCAACGTCGAGCTGGTGTCTCGGATCGTCAAGGATCTCCTTTACTGCGCCAAAGAGCGGACCCCGAATTTCCAGCCCGACGTTTGCCCCCAGAAGATCGTGCTCGAAGTGCAAGAACTCTTCGCCAACCGGCTGGCAAACGAAAACATCGAGCTCGCAACCGAGATCGAGGAACCCTTCCACACCGGCTCCTTCGACGCCGACGGTCTCCACAACCTGCTCTGCAATCTGGTCGCCAATGCGGTCGACGCGTGTCGCTTCGACCCCGCGGATGACAAGGACACCCACACCATCACCCTGAGGTGCCGCAAGAACGGGGACGACTCGACGCTTTTCCAGGTCGCGGACAACGGACCTGGAATTTCCGAGAACATGAACGCACGGGTTTTCGAGGACTTCTTCTCCACCAAGGGTACGGAGGGCACCGGCATCGGTTTGCTGGTGGCCCAGAAGGTTGCCGAAGATCACGGCGGCAAGGTCACCTTCACATCGAAACCGGGTAAAGGCACGACCTTTACGGTGACGATTCCGACCGCGGCGAGCCGGACCGATTTACCGGTCGCTAACGCCTGACGGAAAAGGCCATCAGCTGTCAGTGATCAGCTCAAAGCTCCCCCGCTGATAGCTACCGTTAGGCTGCTCCAACCAGGCGCTCTACCTCCTGCACGAACGCATCGCGCTCGATCGGTTTCTCGACCAGCGCGTCCGGTTTGGGTAGATCGCCGAGATCACCGAAGAAATCGTCAAGACGGGTGAGCCCCGTCAGCACGATGATCGGGATCCCCCTCGTTGTGTCTGCGGATCTCAGGCCCCGATAGGCCTTGATGCCAGATTTCTTGGGCATCAGGACATCGAGCGTGATGAGGTCGGGCCGGTTGGCCTCGGCGAGCCACAGACCTTCTTCGCCATTCGAAGCGGTCTCGGTCTCGTAGCCCTCCTTACGGAAGAGCGCCTCGAGGTAGACCCGCATATCCTTTTCGTCGTCGATGATCAGAACTTTCTTGGCCATGGTCTCTTCTCCCGCGTCGTTCTATTGGACCGAGAAGTACTCTGCGAGCGCCGCCCGAGCTTCGGGCGTATCGATGCGGACAAGGACGCTGCGGATCGGCTCGCGCAGGTCCGGCTTGTCGAGTGATCGGATGATGCAATCGACGATGTCGGGGTCCTGAAGCGCTTCGAGCTCAGCCGTGGCGCAGTCCACCAGCTTCGAATTGGCGCTGCCGAGGGCTGAACACAGGTATTCAACCGCCAAACCACCGGTCTCGCCGCCCTGACGGGCGATTGTCCCGAGAGCTCGCAGCGCCTTTTCGGACCGCCGGAATCTGCCGATCGCCCGGACGCCGCGGACGCCGCCGCCATAGACATCGACAAACGCCTGCACCGCCTCCTCGCTCTTGCGTTCAGAGGTGGCCGTCTCGGCCTCAGCCACCTCCGAGAGGTAGGACTCGTCGGCAAAGTACTCGACCGCCAGCCGGCGAACCACCGGGCTGTAGGCGGGGTCCTGAGCGATGGACTCGATGATCCGCCGGTCAGATATTTTCGAAAAACACACGCCCACAAGCTCGATGTACTCCGGGTTCTTGAGCAGGTCGGCGACAACCCCCTGGGAAAATACCCTTTCCACGGCGACCAGACGCACATCGAGTGCCTCGGCAGTCCTCGCCACCCGATCGAGGTGGATATCGTCGTCCAATCGGGACACCGCGGTGAGCCGTACTCGCGGTGTTTCATCGGAGCAGGCGACCTCGATCAGCACTTCTGGGTCGGTTGTCTTCTCCACCGCCGCCAGGCGCACCTTGGGGTTCGAGTGCGTGTGGTCTCTCTTGTCAGGCACACCCTTGCCCTTCTTTGTTTTCTGCAACGTGTTCATGGTCGCCCTCCTTTCTTGAGGGTGAGGACCCCAGGGTTGACCGGCAATGCCGCGGTTCGGCGCAGGGCGGAAGCAGCGTGAGTGACCACTCTACTCCTCCGATTCCAGGCCCAGCGCACGATCCACTGTACTGCCAAAATCCTCAGGGTCGATGGGTTTGTCGAACACTGCTATCGGTTCGCGGACCGCCAGGTGACGGCCGGCAAGCCCGCTCACCACGATGATCGGCGTGTTCTGCAGGTCTTTGTGTTTCATCAATCTGCGATAAAAGTCGGTGCCGGTCTGGTCGGGCATCTGAAGGTCAAGGATGATGAGGTCGGGTCTTTCCCGCTCGGCAATCTCGTAGGCCTTCCTGCCATCCTCCGCAGTCACCGTCTCATGCCCCCTTTTCTGGAGCACCGCGGTCAGGAACCGCCGGACATCGGCTTCATCGTCAACGACCAGGATCTTCTTACTCATAGCGACCTCCGGGCCATTTCTCCTGCTCCCACATCGTGCTCATTTCTTTTCCTCTCGTTCGGTGAGAAATCGCCAGAACGGAATCGATCCAACCATCAGAATCACCGCAACGATGTACGAGAGTTTTTTGGTCTCGAAAATGAAATCCAGAAGTGTTTCCATGATCACCTCCACCCTAGTGGATGCTGCTGTAGTCAGGGTGATTGTCGAGAATGGGCATCCTGCTGACGACCCAACGATAGATGACAATGCCGGCAGTGACGAACAACATAGAAATCCAGAACTCCGTCCACGCCGGGAAGTAGCTCTGTTTGGGAGAGAGCTGCCAGTTGAAGGCAATGACAGACACGTTGAGCCTGTTGAGGATGATGCCCAACACGGTGACAAAGGCGGCAAACCGGACGAGTTTCGGCCGCTGTTCCCGATAGGCAACGAGGTACAGGACACAGGGGAACAACACGAAACCGAGGATCTCAACCAGGAACCACAGTCCCATCGGCGTGCCCAGGAAGCTCCAGGTATGACCATGAGCTACCCCGAGAACCTTGATCGCGAAGTAGACACCGAGGGTGATACACGTGGCCTTGCCGAGACCGAGGGTGATCTTGTCGAGCCGGTCCTGGTCGATTCCCACCCGATGGCCGAAGAACTTGTGGGAGAGCATGCCCTCGAAGGTCACCATTGCCAACCCGGCTGCGATGCTCGAGACGAAGAAGAACAGCCCGATAAAGGGCGAGTACCACAGAGGATGCAGCTTTGTCGGGGTGATCAGGAGCATGGCGCCGAGGGCGGACTGATGAAGAGTCGACAGAATCACGCCAAAGATCGTCGCGCCGAGGGTGATGGAGACGGCGATCTTCCGCCATTTCTTCCAGCCCAACCACTCGAAGAGGGCCGGTGAGATCTCAACGAACTGCGTCGTGCAGTACAGACCGACGTGGAGCCCGACCAGAAACAGAATCGACGCCAGACCCGGTTGCAGCAGCATATGGGGCGCGTTCCACGGACGACCGAGGTCGAATCCGACGCCGATAATCACCAGAACGTAGCCCAGGAACCCGGTGAGAATCGCTGGGCGGACAACCGGTTCGTACTCCTTCATTCCAAAGAGATGAACGGCTGTGGCCATGACATATCCACCGGCGGCCAGGGCCACCCCCGCCATCACGTCAAAACCGATCCAGAAGCCCCACGGGACGTCCTGGGTCAGGTTGGTGACCGAACCAATCCCGTGGAACCATCGCAGGTAGACAAGAGGGAGACCGACGACAAATACCACCACGGCAAAGACATTGAAGGGCGTGATCCACTTCTTCTCGGGCACGGCTGAATCACTCATCTGATCCCTCCTTCGCGGCCTGTTCTTCAAGAGCTTTCTTGACGGCTTGCGCGATGGCGCGCTCCTTGTCGTTGCCAGCCCTTTCTGCCGCGGAGGCCAGCTTCATTTTTGTCTCTTCGTCAGCCTGCATGAGTGCTTCGACGACCCTCGCTCGCGCCTCTTCTTCGCTGACCTCGTTCCTGCGCTTGGTGAAGGCATAGAAACCCAGCAACAGTCCAGGCCACATGGTGAGTACCAGAGGAACGACGGAGAGGAAGCTCTTCGTCAGCTCGGGCAGAGGTGTGTGGCTGACGTTTTCCAGGGAGCCCAGTCCCAAGTTGCCAATTGGTGTTCCGGTCAGCAGAAGCCAGCTGGTTCCACCGAACTCGTACTCTCCAAAAACGTGCTCAACGTACCTTCCTGGGTGCTTGGCGATACGATCCCTCGCCAAAACCAGGAGATCACTCCTTTTCCCGAAGGTGATGGCGCCCATCGGGCAGGCCTCGGCACAGCCCGGCACTTTGCCCTCGATGATGCGCTCATAGCACATAGTGCATCGCATCACCCGCGGGTTGGGACTCTCGTACTCGTAGGCCAGCGCATAGTACGGGCAGGTCATCATGCAGTACCGACAACCGACGCAAACATCCGGGTCGTAGAGAACCGGACCTTCCGGAGACTTGACCAGGGCCTTGACCAGACAGACGGAAGCACATGACGGCTCGTTGCAATGCATGCACTGGTGCTTGCGGAAGACGTCCACGTCATCTACGCGATAGCGATTGACGACGGTGAGTTCGGTATCCGAGGTTCGGCGCTCGCGGTCAAAGACTGTCATGTCACCGATGGGTTGCTCGATGCCAGGCAGCTCGTTGACATCTTTGCATCCGGCTTCGCAGGACCGACAGCCGACACACAGCGTGGTGTCGTGCAACAGTCCATATCTTTCATCCGGAACCTTGAAGTACGAATGCTCGGTGTGTGGCTCGGCCTCGACCGAACCGGCAGCCAGTGCACTGGCTCCGATCCCACCGAGGAAACCCCTGCGTGAGATGCTCATGGTTGAACCTCCTCGGCCCCTGACCTTTCGGCGTGGCAGTCGGTGCAGCCCTGTTTTTCGATGTTCATCACGATGTGGCAGCCGATGCATTGGCGGTGATAGGCGACCTTGAGGGCCGGGAAATCCCGGGTCGAGTCGGCCTCCTCGGAGTGGCACGCCCGGCACGGCGGCGGGCGAGTCCCTATCGGACTGTGATGGTGGCAACCTCTGCATAGCGTTTCGGTGTCGACGTGGAACCGTCCCGCAAGCCTGCTCTCGCGAACCATTTCATCGAGCTTGCCGACGATCTTCGCGTGCGGCAGTTTCGATGCCTCGTAGGTGTCGACCAGGGCTTCGATCACCGCCGTCTCCGGATAATCATCTGATGGGATGGGCAACGGATCGAGCCGCGGATCGACCGCCGTGGGCGCAGTCTCCAATGCCGATGAGCCCGGCGGTGGGCCGTTGTGGCAGAGGACGCACGTACGATCTGCGGGAGATTGGCTCGTGACCTGATGACACCCAGCGCACTGCTGCCGAGCGGTCTCCATCGCGTGGCACCCGACGCAACTGTGTTCGGACGACGACCGGTGGTACGCCTGGGCCATCGTCACGCCGGCCCCTTCCGGTGAGCCCGCGAAGGTGTGGCACTCGTCGCACGGTTTGAGAGTTTGATGGTGGCACGTCGAGCAGGATCCGGTGACCGGCTCATGCGCCAGATGGTTGAAGGCGACGGTCGCCGTCTTTGCATCAATGCCGTGGATCCAGATCGTGTCAGCTTGTCCACGGACCAGGCGCGGAACATCTTCGAGCCTCTCGATGGCATTCCGCTGTTTGAGATCATGACAGCCGGCACACAACATGGGGCCGGACTCCAGCTCCGAGCGGATCCGTCTCAGGTGGCAGGAGATACACGCTCGGTGGGAGGCGTTCGCCAGTGAGAGCTTGCGTTCCTCATCGACGGCCCCGTGGCAGGAACGGCAACCCTCCTCTTTGCCTTTCTCGTACTTCAGCTCTTCGGTCCCCTCGTCATAGACGTGGTGGCAGTTTTCACACTTGTCCTCGAATGCCTTGGCATGCCTCGCGTGGAGCGAGTAGTCGAAGGCCATCTCCGCCCGCACCGACACACCCGGTTGGCGGCGAACGTGGCACTCCCCGCAGGTCATGGGTCCGGCAGGAAGTGTCTCCTCCAAGCGCTCGCGGTGGCATCCCATGCAGGAGTCGTGAAAGGCGTCGATGAGATCATCGCGATTGTCGATCTCGAGCCCCGACTTCAGGAGTGGAATCAGCACACCTTTGTCGTCGATACGATGACATGCCTCGCAGCCCTCCGCTTCGAGGGCTTCGGTGTGGGCCTTGTGATCGAACTCCACGGCGGGCCGCTGCATCTCACCAAATGCTTCAGGGAACTGCATTGTGACCGTCGCCGGAGCGACCTGACGGGGGGGCTGTTCTGCGGCGAAAACCGCACTGCTGACCAGAACAGCGATGAGTACCAGGCATCGTTTCATCGTCATCCCCCTCAGGCTTCCGGCATTTCGATAGTTTTGACCAGCATCTCGCTGATGAACGAGACATGGCATCCGAGCTTGTAGTGGCCGATGATGTCCTCGATACCGGAGTGGCAGTTGTGGCACGGGGTGATCACCGTGTGGGCGCCTGTTTCTGCGATCTGATCGGCCTTGACCTTGTTGCTCTTCATCCGCGACAGCTTCCAGGGCGGGCCGCAGTTGATGAGACCACCTCCCGCCTGGCAACAGTAGTTGTGTTCGTATCGAGGATCCATATCCCGGAAGTCCTCGCAGATCGCGTTGACCACGTAACGCAGCTTTTCGTGGAGCCCGCGGCCGCGGACGATGTTGCAGGGGTCCTGCACCGTGACCGGCTCCTCGATCTTGCGCGCGATCTTGAGGCGGCCGCTCTTCAAGAGCTCGTAGTAATACTCGACCGCGTGCACCATCGGTACCGGCGGTTTGGTCCAACCCAGCCAACGCGGTCCGTCGTAGACGGCGCCGCGATATGCGTGGCCGCACTCGCCCATCACGACCCGCTTGACCTTGAGCTGCATCGCCCGCTCCCAATGCAGGCGTTCGACCCGGCCCATGGTTTCGAAATCGCCCGAGTACATCGCCATATTGGAGTTGTCCCAACCGTCGGTCGACGGCATCGTCCAGTCGGCGCCGGCGACCTTGAAGATGATGGCCATGTTGGCGATCAGCTGGGCGAGAATCTTGGGCTCGGGGCCGATGATCGAGTACATGATCTCGGCGCCTTCCTTGTCGAGCGGGATCCGGGTGCCGGCGAGTTCCGCCTGGGCGTCTTCCTCCTGCCACATCAGGGTGTCGATCCAGTCGTCCTGCTGGACCCACATCTGGTTCATGGTCACCGAGTGGCTGTTGGTCGTGTCCTGGAGGTATTGGGGGACCACCCCGAGAAGGTTGAGGATCCGTCGCACAGTCATGATCAGGTAGGAGATGTCGATGCCGAAGGGACAGTACATGCTGCAGCGGCGGCACGCTCCGCAGTCGATGAACGCGATGCGGGCCGCGTTGTGGAGGAACTCGCCATCGACCTTGCCCTTGCGTTTGACCATCTCCCACAAGGTGTCGTTAACTTTGGCCACCGGCGCGTAGTCCGGATCGCCGTTGCGCGAGACATAACTCTGGCAGGCTTCCGCGCACAGTCCGCAGTGGACACAGGTCTGCCGGTAGACCTCGAGCCTGGCTGCGCACTCTTCAGTAAGAACCTTGTTGATGGTCCGCTCGATCCGTTCGGGTGTGAGCTTGGCGATATTTTCGTCCACACCCGGATCGATGATTTGAATATCCACGAGATCAGCCATGCTGCTCTTCCCCCGTTTCGCAGTTTCGAATGCTGTGATCTCCCATCACCAGTCCCTTGAGTGTCGAACCGACCCGAACTCCGATCCCATGTAGGCGCGGGTGAAGGCGAACCACAGCATGTGGACCAACCGCGTCCAAGGGATGGCAAGCAACCAAAGAGCCCCGGAAAAACCGTGGATGATGATCAACGTCTTGTAGGGCAGCCATTGCTGGTGGGCGATGTACCCGGTCACGAACGGCGCCATCACAAGCAGCGCGAGCAGAAAGTCCGAGGGATAGCTCACGTTTCGGACCTCAGGACGCACGAGCCGTCTGAAGATGAAAAAGACGCAGACGAAGATCACAACCAGGGTCATGACGTCGGCGACACCCTCCGGCAGGCTCCACCACCTGATGCCCCAGGACTCCTGCCACAGAACCGCATGGCCCATGAGAAACAGAGGCGTCACCAGCACACAGAAGTGGAAGGCGTACGACAGCAGGGTGTAGACGGGGTGGAGCTGCATATTTCGTCCGCCAAAGGGCACCACCCAGTGGAGAAGGGAGCGCAGACCGTATTTGGCGCTCAAGGTCGGATAGACGACTTTGTCTTTCCTGGCCAGAAGCGCCATCGTGATGAACTGATAGGCCATACCGCCGAAGAAACCGATGAAGGCGATCCAGACCAGGGGGCCGCGAACAAACTCGTACATGCTCCCTCCCTCAACCCCGGAAGGTGGAGGCAAAGGGAACCACCTGGCGAAGGTAGGTTCCGTTCTCCACCGCACGAATCAACAGTCTTTCCCCACTGGGGCTGAAGACCGGCTCCCAGAGCGCGTCGTACCACGGGCTCCAGACCTTGCCGTCGACCGCAAACGCGAAGCGACCGTCCCGTTCCACCTTGGCAACCACACGCTCGCCGGATGAGGAGAAAACGGGATCCCACACCATGTCGAAGGTCTCCGGCCAGGTCTTACTATCCACGGCAACGCCCCACGATCCGTTACTTCGAACCCCAGCGGCAACTCGTCGGCCGTCCGGCGAAAATACTGGCGGCAGCACCAGATCATCGAATGACGCGCGCCAGGCTTGATCGTCGACGACAACTGTCCAGCTTCCGAAGCTGGTCGCAGCAACCGCCGCGATGTGCTCGCCATCGGGGCTCAGCCGTTGGTTCCAGAGCTGCATGAAGCTGTTTTTCCAGATCGGCTCGCCGTTCTCGGCGATGGTCCAGGATCCATTCGCGCGGACCGGCACAACCAGGCTGCCGCCGTCGGGCCGGTAGGCGGGTTCCCAGACGCAGCCGAAGCGGCTGTCCCAGGTCTTCGAATCCTCGGCCAGGGTGTAGTCACAGATATCGAGCCGGACTTCGGCCGCCACATGCATGCCATCTGGGCTGACGGCCAGCCCGTAGACATTGATAAATTTCTTCTCCCACGGAATGCCATCAACAGCGACACCCCACGTTCCCTCCATGAAGCCGAAGATGTCGCCCTCGGCGAGCGGTTCCACCTGGACCAGCGCCGCCACGCGGCCGCCGTCGTCGCTCACCACGAGCCCTCTCGAGGAGTGGAACTTCTGCTCCCAGGGCCGACCGTTGACCGCGACCGTGTACTGCATGTTGTCCTTGATCTGAACTGCGAGGATGCTCCCATCGCGGTTGAAGGTCGGGTTCCAGGCGAACTCCCAACGCTCCTCCCACGGCACACCGTCGATAGCGACGGTCCACTCGTCGTCGATCCGGACCAGGGCGGTGAGAGGCCCATCGGGAGCGAAGACCAGGTGCCAGGCCTTTTCGAACTCTCCATCCCAGAGTTCACCGTTGACCGAGACCCGAAAAACTTCTGGGCCCGTCAAGACCGGAGCTGCGATGCTTTCCCCGTCTGGGCTCGCAACCCACTCGTGAACCTGGTCGAACCGGCCCTCAATCGCGCGGAGATCACAGACGAGCTTCTTCCCCGTGTCCCAGTTCCATTGTTCGCGATCGACCATCGAGTCGCTCCCTTCGTTTGAGCCTCTCCGCGCCCGGACATTCGCCCGGTATTGAGCGCGACACGCTGCAACGGATGTGCCAGAGCTGAGACCCGCTGCCGGAACTCGACTAAGGCACTTGGTTTGAACAGATAGATGAATGAGACTCGGGCCACCGGCGCTTATTAATATTGCAAAATGCGATGGTCATTCGACATAGAGACTCGCATTTTGCATTAATGCCTGGAGTCAAACAGGGCGATTTCAATTAAGGTCACCACGCATGATCGGCCGGACATTTTCAGGCACAACGGATTCCTGGCCTCGGCACGCCTCGGCCGGCGATTCACGAACTCGTCGTGGTCTCGAAAACGACCTCCGGGATACCACCAGAATCGCGTTTTCGGTCGGGCCGCGTTGCACGATTTGGGCGGATCCGCTGGACATGATGTCGCTCGTCCCGCTCACCCGATGCCGGGAATCGCCAGTTTCTCCGTGGCATTGGCATGCGCCGTGCAAGTACCAGGACGCAGACAACTCAAACGAACAGAAAGGAGTCTCCAATGATCCCCGATCGGCTCGACAAAAACGAGGTGTTTCAGTTCCTACGTCCCGACCAGGTGAGGACGATCAGCGATGTCGCCGAGGTGGTTGACTTCAAAGCCGGCGAAACTATCTATGAACGAGGCGCAAAGGCAACTCACTTCTACGTGGTCCTGCAGGGCCAGATCTCACTTCGACTTCCCGGCACTTCCGGGGTGAGCATCCAAATCGACGAGCTCACCGAAGGTGCGGTCTTTGGTTCATGCATCTGCTTCCAGCTCGTGGACTACTCCCTCAAGGCCCAGTGCACCCGCGACTCGAAGGTCCTGAAGATCGAATCGGCCACCCTCAAGGAGCTGATGGACCAGGATCTGCTGATGGGGTACTCGATCCAGACCCAGATCTCCCGCATCTACTTCAACCGCTACATTCAGACCATGAAGAAGCTGCAGTCGATCGTCATGAACCTGCCTCTCGAAACGGAGCAGCCGGCAGCCTCGAGGACGCCCGTCGCAGTCTGAGCGGGCGCTGACCGAGATCGACATTCAGGAAGACCTCAGGGCGTGTTTCTGGGCGATTGATCGAAAGTGCTTGTCAGCTTGTCGAGAGTGGCGAGCAGCGTCTTGGGGTCCACCGGTTTCTCGAGGTAGGCATCGGGTCGCTGTCGTTTCTGGCTCCCCAGGAAACTGTGCTCGTCATCCGAATCAGGCTCCGGGAAAGCGGTCACGAATACGACCGGAATCGATTTCAGGTTCGGGGTTTTTCGAAGTTCCATGAAAGTGTTCAATCCGCCCCGGCCCCCGGGCATCATCAGGTCGAGGAGGATCACATCCGGTTCCTCGTCGAGGGCGAGCGCCAGTCCCTGGTCACCATTGGACGCGATGCGAACTCGCCAACCATGGTCGGATAGGACACGTCCCTGGTAAGCCGCCACGTCAGGCTCGTCATCGATGATCAGAGCGCTCCGGCGGCTCATGGGTCCTCACCACTGCCCGCCCCAGAATCCTCCGACCGCAGACGACCCAGAACAGCTTCCAGGGTCGCCGCGTCGGCATTGTCGAGGAGCTGCCTGGCCTCGTCACGCATCGATTCTCCGGAGTCTGCGAACATCAATCCTTCAATCCCCGCTTCAACTCCGAGAATGTCACAGATGCTTTTGAGGTAGCTCTGAGAGGTCACGGGTTTTTCCAGATACAACGAGGGACCGACCATCGTGCTGTCGGCCAACGTCTCGGTCAGATCGCGCTGGACTTTCGGGTCGCGCGCATGGGCGGTCACGATGATGACCGGGATGCGTGACAGGTCACGGTTCTTCCGCAGCTCCATCAGCACGCGAATACCCGATTTACCCGGCATCACCAGATCAAGCGAGATGAGGTCGGGAACCTGGCTTTTGAGGACATCGAGCGCCTCATCGCCGTCGTTCGCGATGAGCACATTCATCCCGGCATCGGTGAGCACGGTCCCGAGGTAGTTGGTGATGTCGGCCTCGTCGTCCACGATCAGAACGGTGATGTCTTCTGGCCGGCGGCCTGGTCCGTCGACGTTGATGTTGGATGTCTTTGACGCCTCACTCATGATCTTCCTCCGATGCTCCTGGTTGCGGCAGACGGGAACGGGGAAAGAGGAGGCGGAATGTTGTCCCCTCACCCGGCTCCGATACGAACTCGATGGATCCCCCGTGCTGTTGAACCAGCTTCCGGGTCAGTAGGAGTCCGAGGCCGGTTCCGCCTTTTGCTTTGGTGGTGAAGAAGCTCGTAAAGGCCTTCTGCTTGACCTCGTAATCCATGCCACAGCCAGTGTCCACAACCTCGATGATGACGGTGTCGTCCTTCTCGAACGATCTCGCGACGATGGAACAGCCCGGACTGTCACTTGTCAGGCACGCGTCAACGGCATTGGAGATGAGGTTTTCGAGACAACCCCTCATTCCTTCCGAATCCATCCACATCGGCGCGGCGTTCTCGTCGACCTCCGCCCGGAGATCGATTCCGTGTTGCGCCGTGCTTTCCTGGTACAGAGCAACGACTTCGCGGATCACCTCGGATGGCTTGATGAGTGTGCACTCGAAGGTCTCACCACGTGAGAACGCAAGGAGATTCTTGGTGAGCTCTGAGATGCGCTCCATGTTGCGGGTCAGCATGTCCCAGCCCTCCTTGATACGTTCCACGTCTCCACGCTGCATGCCCCACGAAGCGACGTACATACCGCCCTGCAAACCAGTGAGAATGTTCTTGATGCCATGCGCCATGCCGGCCACGGTTTCGCCTACCGCGCCGAGGCGCTCTGCATCGAGCTTTTCGCGTTCCAGGTTTTTGATTTGACGCAAATCCTGGATGGAGACGGCAGAACCCAAAAAGGTGTCGTCGAGTTTCAGGGACACGCCGGCCACTCGAACCGGCACGTGTTCCTCATCAGCCGTGGTCAGCGCTGAATCGAGGAGCAACAACCGTTTCCGTTTGCCGCTGAGTACAGGCTGCGCTTCGTCGGGGAGAAGCCCATTCCACGCACGTTGTCCGATCAGCTCCTCGCGACGATATTTGAGCAGCTTTTCGGCGGCCCGGTTCACCAACAGGAACCTCTTTTTCTCGTCGAAGACCATGATCGCGTCAAGCGAGTTTTCAACCAGGGCCAGTCGCATGACGTTGGCCCGGCTGAGCTGTTCTTCGAGATCCTGGTGCTCCGTCATGTCCAACGCCATTTCGATCACATGCGTCACCCGCCCATCGTCCTTCAAGAGTGGCGCGGTGAACACCAGGTACGGCGTCGACCGTCCATCCCGAGAGACCCCTATCTGATGCGAGCTGTGCGACTCACCGTCACGGAAGGTCCTGTCGACCGGACAGTCAGGACAGGCTTCATGGCGCCTTTTGTAGAGGCGGAAGCACGGTTCGCCAGTCGGTTCACCGAACATCCTCCGAAAAGACTCGTTCGCCTTGACCACCCTGTGACCACGGTTAATCACTGCGACGAAACACGGCACCTTCTCGAAAAGGGTTTGGTACTCACGTTGTAGTCGCTTGGTGTCGGTGAGGTCCGTGGTGATGGCGGCAACGTGCCGAAGCTGTCCGTCGGTGCCCGTGATCGGCACCACCCGCGCGAGGTAGTCCACGTCGCGGCCGTGCTGATCGGTTCCCTGCTCTTCCACGACGCGCTGCTTGCTGTCGGCAAAGGTGCCGAGGACTGGGCAGTCGGCACACGGTTCGCGGTTCTTCTTGATCGCAGCAAAACACGTTTGCCCACGGACCTCGCCAAAGACTTCCGCGAAGGCCTGGTTGTGATCAACCACCGTGAGAGAGGAGTCCATGACCGCGATCCCCGAAGGGACATGGTCAAAGAGCGCCTCGCGCTCCCGCGGCCGCCAGGAGGGATGGGTCACGGTTCGACTCCGCTTCTGGCGGAGAGGAGCGATTCGAGAGTCGAAATGAAGTCGTCGATATCGATTGGTTTGTCGATGAATGCTGCCGGCCATGGAAGGCCGCCCGCCCGCTCCAGCAGTTCGGAAAGATCACCGCGCACCGCAAGGCCGCTCATGATGACTACCGGGCAGCTAAAGAGCCGCGGACTCTCAACGATCGCCTTGTAGAGGGACAGCCCGGAATGTTTCGGCATCAGAAGGTCCAGACAGATGGCATCAGGTTCCGCCACCTCGAGGGCCGCCTCAGCCGATTCGGCATCCGAAAATGCAGCGACTCGAAATCCGTGCTCTTCGAGCGCGAACCGCAGATAGGTCGTGATATCGACTTCGTCGTCGACGATCACCACCAGCGGTAGCGAGCTTTCTTCTATCGTCTTCATTCAATGAGTTCCCGCACGTCGGCAAATCGATTCGACACCACCGTTTCCGGTTGTACGTCGATTTCCGACCCTGCGCCACGGTGGCAGCAGCTGCACCTCGACAGATACGGCTCGTGGGCCCCGATCTCTGACTCTTCGACGCAATGGCATTCAATGCACAACCGATGCATGGCGAGCCGGTATCCGGGCGCGACGCCACACCGAGCCTGGTGCCACGCCTCCTCCCCCGCGGTCGCCTCCGGGCTGAACTCGTGGCATCCCGAACAGTCGGTGTCACCCACATGACTGTGAGCAACACATGGATGTCTCTCCTCGGTGAAACAGTCGATGATCTCCGACGCGTGACACTCGAGGCACGGCGTCGAGGTTGCCCGAGACTTGGCCACCCCAGGCTCTTTGTGGCATCGTTCGCACGACGAGTTGGCGCCGAGGATCTCCACGTGACCCTGGTGGTCGAAGGTGTCGGTGCACCGATACATGTCGGCGTGACAGACCGTGCACGGCGTGCCGCGATCGAGCCGCAGGTTGCGGTGGTGGCATCGTCCGCAGGAGGCTTCGCCGCCGAGGCGCCGACGGTGTCCGTCATGGTCGAAGAGAACCGCCCTGCCGTGCCGATCACCATCGATGAGAAGACCGGTGATGAACCCTTCGGGCAGCTCGGCGTTGGCTTCAGTGGCTTCCAGGAGCACCAACCGCGAAGTCGGTTTACCATTCTGCTCGACCCTGAGAGCTGCCACGGCCCTCGGCGGGCGCACTGGCACCTCACGTGGAAGCTCGCCGTTTCGAGTCGTGGCTTCGAGCACTGCGACACCGAGTACCACGCCAAACACCCAGGCGACGCCGGCAAGGTGGGCGCGTCCGAACCACTGGCCGCCGAAGTAGCTCCCGGTAACTGGGTCCGCAACTGGTGGCGTGAAGTGTTCAGGCAACGGAGGCTGCTTCTCCCAGACCGGGAAGCGCTCGACGAAGAACAGGAAGATCAGCGCCATCGCCGACACGAGTCCGACACTGATCAATATTTCGGTGAGCGCCGGAACATAGGGCTGCCCAGTCACCGCCATGTGGGTGATCCCACCCACATCAGCGCGGTGGAGAACAAAGCCCGCCACCCCCGAGAACGAACCCACCGTCACTCCCCAATGAGTGCTTCGCGTCCAGGGAAGAGTGAACAAGGTGACCGGAAGAACAACCGACAGGCACAATTCGACGACGAACAAGAAGGAGAACCAACTCGGCACGAAAAGGCTCCCGAGCTCTCCCCTCCAAACGAGGTCCCCGATTCTCAGTAGGAAGTAAATGGACAGCACCACCGATGCGGCACGGGTCAGACCGCGGAGCTGCGACCACTCTCCTTCACGATGGTAGAGCCACGAGGTCACAGTGCTCTCGGTCGCCACCATCATCAGACCGAGGCCGACGGCGGAAACGAAGAAAAGCAGCGGCAGGATGGGTGAGTACCACAGCGGATGCATGCGGTCCTGGGCAAGGAGGAAGAGAGTGCCGAGCGAAGATTGGTGCAGGGTCGACAGGCCGATCCCGGCGATCACCAAAACGAGAGTGACGTGTCTCATGGCCCGCAACGGCCTCATCCAGTGCAAGCCCTCGAAAATGACGGGCACGAACTCGAGCGCCAACACGGTCAGGTAGAGCATCACGCACCAGCCGACCTCGAAAAGAGGTGAGTCGGGCTGCCAGAAGAAGATCATTCGCCAGATGTTCCAGGGTCGTCCCAGGTCCGCCATCAGCCCAAGTGCCACCGCCACGTATCCGAGGAAGGCGGTCAATACCGCCGGTCGCACCAGGGCGTGATAGCGATCGAGGTGGAAGATGTAGACGGTGGCCGCAATGACGAAGCCACCGGCCGCGAGCGCCACCCCCGATAAAACATCGAATCCGATCCACAGCCCCCAGGGTGTGGCGTCGGTGAGAGCGGTGGTGGCGCCGAGGCCGCGCACATAGCGCGCGACTGCGACCGCGGTCGCCGCCCCGACGAGCAGCCAGAGAAAGGTCTTTGTGATGATGACGCGGGTGTTGTAGACGGTCGTCACGACTCTTCTCCTGCCTCGCTGTCCGGAGCGTCGGTTGGTGGTCTCTTATCCCCACCCTCGATCTCCGCAACCTTCTTCCGCCGTTCGAAGGTCCAGTGGACTCCGTACATGGTCGCGGCCACGCCGACAAAGGTGTATGGCACGGTGTGGAGGACATGACGGGCCAGCACAGGCCGCGCATCATTCCCCAATTTGCGAGGCCATCCAGCTTCGTCGAGATCAACGTCGGAGATATAGAGAACCGACGTCCCCCCGACTTCGTGCTCGCCCCAGATATGGTCAATGTAGAGCTCGGGGTGAGCGTGGATCCGCCGGCGCGCCTCTTCGAGGAGCTCCTCGCGTTCTCCGAAAATGGTGGCGCCGGTCGGACATGCGCCGGTGCACGCGGGCTGATCGAGCTCGCCGTCGCTGATTTTTTGGTAGCACATGAGGCACTTCCGCACGCGAGGCGTTGCCGAGCTCCACTCGTAGCGGGTCATTCCAAACGGGCACGCCAACATGCAGTAGCGACAACCCATGCAGATGACCGGGTCGTAGACAACGGGGCCTTCCTCGCTGCATTTGAGAGCTCCAACCGGACATGCTGCGGCGCAGCTCGGGTCGAGACAGTGGCGGCAGTGGAGCCGCACGAATCTGCCCTCATCCGTGTCGACCAGAGTCGTCCAGCGGGTAGAGGACAAACCCGACGGATCGTTCTGCCAACGGAAGGGAGCGTCGACCCCGGTGTCGTACGTACGATCACACGCCGCGACGCACTCTTCGCAGCCGATACATTTCGTCACGTCGGTGAGAATTGCCATGCTCTTCATATCGGCTCGTCCTCCTTTGCGAGGGCGGCTGCCACGTGGCGGCCTGTTTCCGCGGGGAAATGCCAGCCGAGCTGGAACAGAAGCTGGGTGAAGGGGTACAGGACGCAGTGGACGATCTTGGTTGTTGGAATGAGAACCAACACCAGATTCCCACCCAGGATGTGGAACAGCAGCATGGCTCTGGCGTCAAATGGCGACTGCGTCGGATGGGCGGCCAGGAACCCGAACAAGACCGTCATCAGCAACACCACGAGGATGAGGACATCCTGAGTCCTGGTCAGCTTGCGAGCCGATTTCACGGCGGCTCGGCCGACCAGCAGAACAACCAGGGCCCCCAGGCACGCCAATGTGAGGCCATCGGCAACGGTGGGATTCAGGATCGGCCAGCTCCGTGGGAGGATCCCGGTCAGGAGCGCCACGTGTCCCATCAGGAAGAGCGGCACCACGATCGCACCAACGTGAAAGAGAAACGAGGCGGCGCTGTAGACCGGTCGTGAACGGAGCAGATGTACCGGCACGAGCCAGCCGAGAGTGGCCGCGGCGATATCGGCCCCTGGCAGTCGCCGATCCGCGGCGCGGTACCACGCAGCCGCGATTTGGAGCACAACGACGGCCACCCGGTAGCCGAGGCCGAGGATTAGAATTGTCAGCGCGATCCTGAAGAACGGTCCGCGTGCAGTCTCGATCCAAAGATCCATGGCAAACCTCAATTCTCGGGGAGGGAGGCGTCTTCAGCCTCCGAATCCTCGATGATCATGTGTTTCGGCGGTATCAGAGCCTTGAGCACGAGGTCGTGCAGCCCCACCACGCTGACCTCGTCCAGCCCGTGGTCCTCACAGATCTCGCGGAGCTGCTTCTTGCAGTTGGCGCAGGGCGCTACCAGGTACTTGGCCCCGGTTCTGCGGATCTGCTCGGCCTTGGTCGCTCCACCAACCATGGTGCGGAACTCGCGAATCTCGTCGATGGAGACGGTGCCGCCGCCACCCCCACAGCAGTAGTTTTCGCGGCGGTTGGGGGTCATCTCGACGAAGTCGGCGCAGATATGCTTGAGGATCTCCCGTGGCTGCTCGATGATCCAACCTGCGCGCGAGATATTGCAGGGGTCGTGGTAGGTCACTCTCTCCTCGATGGCTCCGCGTTTGAGGTTGAGCCTTCCGTCCTGCAGCGTTTTGAGCGTGTACTCCATGAAGTTCACGACCTCGGGCGCGTCCTTGCCACCGCAGAAGGTGTGCGCGAAGTAATAGGCCGACCGTGACGCGTGCCCGCATTCGCCGATGAGGATCTTTTTCGCACCGAGACGGCGAACCTCGTCGGCTTCGCTATTGACGATGCGATCCAACATCCGGTCCGAATAGAACAGACCGTAGTTGATGCCATCGAAGAAGCCGGTGCCGATTGTCCACGAGCCACCGGTGGCGGTCATCACGGCGGCGTTGCCCATCAGGGTGTCGGGTTCGAGGAGATAATCGCTGACCGCCGGAAAGAACACGTACTCCGCACCCTCCTGGTCGATTGGAAAAGAGATTTTCAGGCTGTGCTCCTCGGCGCAGTCCTCCTCGAGGAACTCGCAGGTGTCTTTCATGGCCGCGACGGGAATGGCCGAGGTGTTGTGGGTAGCTCCCTCGAGCTGCTCGCGCGTGGCGACCACCAATGCCTTGGGGACGATTCCGACCTCCGACAACACCCACCTCGAGAGGTGAGTTATGAGACCGTGATCGATACCCATCGGGCACTCGAGCTTGCAGCGCCGGCAGGCCGTACACCGATAGACCTCCTCGGCGAGGGTGTTGATGTAGGCCTCGTCGAGAGTGAAGGCTGACCCAAACCGTGCAGCGATCGATCCTGTCGGTGTGAAATAGCGACGGTAGATCTTCAGGAGCAGCTCGGACCGCATACATGGAATATCGCGTTCGTCGCCGCTTGCCTGGTACACCGGGCAGGTCGAAGTGCATCGCCCGCAACGTGTCGTCACCCTGCACGCCGCATCGAGCACCATGGCGTAGTTGGAGTGCGACAGAATCGCTGCGAAGGCATCGAGAAAGCGATGCGGCAGGTCGGTGGTGTCGACCGGTTCGAGATAGTAGGAGCATTCGATCGCCATGCGTTTCCTCCCTGGCGGTCACCCTCGGGTCCCGCCCCAAGGTTGTTACAGCAACCGCTGTGCCAACCGGCAGAATCGTCGCGCAACTCCTTTTCTTGGAGTATTAGAGCGAGTACAGAAATCAATATGAATTTTCAGATTTGTACCAATTTCGAGACGAGTGTTCCAACGTTGTTGCAAAAATGGAGCAGTCACGATACTTTTGCTCCATGATCAACGATCTCGACCCACGGTACGGTGAGCTGATCTTCGACAACATCCCGCACGGGATCTTCACAGTCGATGCCGATGGTCATATCACCTCATTCAACGCGGCTGCCGAGCGCATCACTGGATGGCGTCGTCAAGACGCCATTGGCCGGCGGTGCCGCGAGGTCTTCCTCGCCAACCACTGCGAGAACGGGTGTTTTCTCTTCGAGAGTATCGAGGAGGGCGAACCGCACCGCGATCAGGAGGTGCGCATTGTCCGCCGCGACGGCTCTGAACTCCTGGTCGAGGTGAGCACGGCCGGCCTCCGCAACGAAGAGGGTGCGATCGTGGGCGGGGTCGAAATGTTCCGCGACCTCAGCGACCTCGACACCTTACGGCGCCACATCCATGCGGGCTATACCTGTGAAGACATCGTTTCCAAGAGCGCCGCGATGCGGGGGGTCCGCGAGCTGCTGCCGTTGGTCGCTAACAGCGACAGCACCGTGCTCATCGAAGGCGAGCCAGGCACCGGCAAGGAGCTGGTGGCGCGAGCCATTCACAACCTTGGCCCGCGCCGTGAGGCGCCGTTCGTCGCCGTCAACTGCGGCGCCCTCCCCGACGCCCTGGTCGAGTCGGAGCTCTTTGGACATGTTCGTGGCGCATTCACGGATGCGAAAAGGGATAAGAAGGGCCGTTTTGCCATGGCCGAGGGCGGCACCCTGCTGCTCGACGAGATCGGTGACGTCTCACCGGCCGTCCAGGTCAAGTTGCTGCGAGTGTTGCAGGAGCGCGAGTATCTACCTCTCGGCAGCTCGCAACCTGAAAAAGCGAACGTTCGGGTGCTCGCGGCGACCAACAGAGATCTCGCCCTGGAAGCGATGAACGGTCGGTTTCGCCAGGATCTGTTCTACCGGCTCAACGTGGTCCGCGTCGCGCTGCCACCGCTCCGGTCGCGGGTCGAAGATGTGCCACTGATGGTCGACCATTTCATCGATCGCTTCAACACCCTCCAGGGCCGACGGATCCGGGGGATCTCAGAACGCGCCATGAAGACTCTGATGGCGCATGCCTTCCCCGGCAATGTGCGCGAGTTGGAGAATGCGATCGAGCATGCTTTCGTGGTGTGCGCCGGAAACACAGTCCGTGTCGAAGACCTGCCGGCCCATATCCGGGGCGAGGCAATCAACGCCAGCCGCAGGGCCGTATCCGTCCACGGCCCGCTGGAGTCGGCCGAGGCCGCCGCGATTCGCGAAGCCCTTGCCCGCCACAGTGGAAACCGGACGCGTGCCGCTCAAGACCTCGGGATTTCCCGCAACACCCTGTGGCGGAAAATGAAAAAACACGGGATTTCATAATCTTACTCAAGCACGGCGCGACGGCTCTCGATTTGCTGGTGGTGGGTCGAGCCCTCACGGACCATTGCCACGCCACAGCTCGGGCAACGTTCCTCAATGCAGGGAACGCCGGGTTTGTGCGGGACCCGCTCCCCACACTTTGCACAGATGCAGAACCCACCCGCTCCCAGACTCTCTCCCCTGGCTCCGCAGCCACCACGGCCAAATCCCTGGCCTCGTTGCATCCCTTGTCTCCGTCCCTGTCCTCTACGTTGCGTTGGCATGAGCTGCCTCCATTCTCAGTTGTGGTCGTGCGCCCCGTGGTCGGGGCCACAATCGTGAAAGCCGTGATCGCGACAGACCTCTCCGGTTGTGCTGAGGGTGCCGTCAAGGTAACTGCGGACTATCTTCTCCGGGTCTTCTCCCTGAACGCCGAGGACTACCTCTACACCCTGATGAGCAAAGATATTTGCGGCTCGCGGCCCCATTCCACCCGCCAGGATTACCGTCGCGCCCTGCTGACGAAGCCACACCGGGAAAACACCACGACCGTGTTCCGGTGGCGTTCCGAGGAGACGATCACCGATATTACGATCGTCCTCATCAACCGTGTAGAAGGCGAATGCTTGGGCACCGCCAAAATGTTCGCAGAATTTTCCTTCGTGCATGGGGACTGCGATCTTCATATCATCTCTCCTTTATTCAAAATCCAAATTTGCGTGAGCGGGACCGCGACGACAACGGCAGCCGCGTCCCCTTCGACGACCACCCTCGTGAACGGGACAGGGAAAGGGTTGATCGGAGGTGGCCACCACCGGGCCCTCTCCCACCACCAGCACGCGCTCCTCGATCAACACTCTCGCGACCGTCGATCTGGCCTTGGCGAGAATACGGGCGAACGTTGGACGGGAGACACCCATCCGCTTGGCGGCGGCTTCCTGATAGAGCCCCTCGAGATCTGCCAGGCGAATGGCCTCGAGTTCGTCGAGTCGCAACTCCTCGATCTCGAGGGATCTGACCGGGCGGCCGATGGGCTTGAAAGCCCGTTCCCCCGCCACGCAACCGACTCGTCTGAGTTTTTCCGGTCGTGCCATCTCATCTCCCAGTTACGAACATATGTTCATAATTGATATATGTCAAGTTCCGAATTTCTTCGCTGACGGTCGAAAAAATCCACCCGCTTTCGCGGGCGGATTGTTGGCTGCTGTTTACTGAGCAGGCGGTTGGAAAATTCCTAATTCCTAATTCAGAATTCCTTATTCCTAATTCCTAATTCGAGATTAGTGCCACTCCCAATCGATGAAGCCGGGCTCGGCATCGACCATGGCATTGACGATCAGCTCGACGAGGCCGCCGTAGTAGATTCCCGCCTTCTCCCAGGCGTCGTAATAGGAAATGATGTCGCGGATCTGGCCCTTGCAGTTCGAGCACGGCGCACACAGGTACTTGGGGTGCTCGATGTCCATCGGTTCGTCCTGGAAGGCCTCGAGGATCTGGCGGAACTTCTTGCGGCCGGTCATGTGGTGGCGCCAATCCTGGAAGTTGTGGCCGGACATGATGGCGAAGCCGGAGCCGCCGCCGCAGCAATAGTTGTCGACACCGTGCGGCGCCATCTCACGAAAACGTCCTTTGGGCACGACGGCATCGATGATCTCTCGCTGCGGCGTCACGATACCCATAAGGCGCACCAGGTTGCAGGGATCGTGGAGGGTGACCGGGAAGTCGTTGCGGCTCGGATCAAGCTTGAGCTTGCCCGAGCGGATGATGTCGCGCAGGGTCACCATCGAGCTCTCGCGCGGGATGTTGAGGTCGCCGGTGAGGATCTTGTCGGCGATCACGGTCAGCGCTTTATGGGCGTGGCCGCACTCACCGAGGACGATCTTCTTGACCCCGAGCTTTTTGGCCGCGGCCGCGTGTTTGACCGCAACGCGGGCAAACTGGACGTCGTCGTACCAGACGCCGTAGTTGATACCGTCATAGGCCACGGCCTCGGAGGACATCGTCCAGCTGAGGCCGGCTGCCTCGAAGACGGTGGCAAAAGCGCCAGGGTTCTCCGGCCACGCCATGATTTCGCCGGCGTTGTGGATCAGGAGAATATCGGCCCCCTCCACGTCCCACGGGGTTTCGATCTCGATCCCCGTGCGCTCGGCGGTGTCCTCGTCGATGAACTCGATGTTGTCCTTGACGATCATCGGCGTCATGCCGGTGGAGGATCCCACCTCGAGCTGCAGGACCGAGCCGTCGGTGTGGAGCTCCTTGGGCACGATCCCCATCTCCATCGAGGCAATCTTGCGAATCTCGCGCGACAGCAAGGCATTGTCGACCCCGATCGGGCAGGTCTGGGCGCAGCGCCGACACACGTTACAGCGGTAGGAGAGCTCGATCAGCCGCGCTACGACCTCCCAGTTGAGGTCGATGTCGCCGTGGACCTTGGTTGACTCCTTCTTGACATACTTGAAGTAGATCCGGCGCAGGATCTCGGAGCGGTAGATCGGCCGGTAGAGCTCGTTCTCGCCACTCTCTTCGTAGATGGGGCAGGCGTCCGAGCAGGTCTGGCAGTGGGCGCAGTGCTCCATGGACATCTCGAAGGGCTGGAGAAAGGCCCAGTTGTCTTCGGTGCTCATGCACCGTTCAAGGCCCGCCAGAAAACCGTTGACGAGGCGATCTTCCTCCTCCTTCGATTGCGGTTTGGGGATGTTGACCGCGATGGTGTCATCGAGCACGACGTATTTTTCGCGCGCCTCATCGGTCAGCTGAGCATAGGGCGGCTCTTGGTCGAGCTTGTCGAACGGTGGCGGCAGCGGGATCTGCTCGAGCGGATCGATGCGAGCCAGCGGTTGGCCCGGGTTCTTGGCAATGTCTTTGACGCTGTCTGGTTGCTTCATTTGTTCTCTACCTCCGGCTCTTCGGTGGCCGCGTCAAGCCAGGTCTTTTTGCCGTCACCCCCGATATGCGGGGCGGACCACGAAATCGGCCGACTGAGCAATTCTTCGATCACCTTCTCCTCTTTGCCGCCCCGCAGATTGGGGTCGTCCTTCCAGCGGATCGAGTGATAGGCGAAGTACTTACCGACGAAGTGCGACATGTGGGTGGTCGGGATGTAGGCTGTCAACAGTGACAACAGGACGACGGACAACAATAGCAGCAGCGCCGCCGCGCCACCCGTGGCCACCGGTGCCAGGTTGAAGGTCACGAGGTTGGCAACAAAGGCGGAGACCAACGAAAAGTCGCGGTCGTAGCCGACAAATGTCACCAGCGCGACCCCGAAGGCGGCGATGAAGAACGCGAGGTTGAAAAGATCGGCGGGCGCCGTGTAGTCCCTCAGGGCACGGCCGCGCCGGCGGGCGAAAAGCCCAAGCGCACCGACGATCCCGAGCACCAAACCGGCTCCACCGAGCCAGGGGGCCACAAAACCGATGACGGTGTTGATCGGGGCGGCCGCGTTCGCAGGCAGCAGGGCGCCGGCGACAGCTCCGACAAGCAGCAGAATGGTCGTTGCGGCGACCAGGTAGAGCCCGAAGTGGAAGGGAAACGACCACGTCCAGAGTTTCCTGTTGTGCTCTCTGAGGGCAACCAGGAAGAGAATCTCCGGCACCATGACCTTGAGTTCGCCAAGGAGAGATACCTCACGCTTCTTCTTCCACCAGTCGCTCTCTTCGAGATAGGAGCCGCCGTAGGCCGCGCGTCCCCCTCCCTCGTGAGCCACCGGGTAAAGCTCCCATCTGAGATGCATCGGCATCTTGGACCAGAACACGAAACGGGCGGCAACCGCAATCAGGAAGAAGACGATGCCAAGGTACGCGATGACGTAAACAATAGTAGTCATCAATATCACTCCTCAAAACGAGATTATATAACCATTTTCAAATATTGAAATAGCGGTTCCGACCATAAAAATCTCTCGGCTGCCGGCCGGTAAATAGTATTTGCGCACACCATCCCGGCCCACAATTCGCAATATTTATTCCCTAGTGAAATGGTCGGGGTTCGGTCGATCTGGCCGTCAAGAGACACTTTCGGGAGGGTCTTCAAATCCGGTCAGTACAGAAGATCGAACTCCGCATACGAGGATCGCTTGAGCAAACGAGAACTCGTCGCAGACGGACAACCGTTCGATAATGGGATTTTCGTTACGAATCGGTAACCTGATGGCCTACGAGGCTCCGGAGATCTTCTCGGTGTCGTATCGCTTGCGCACCCACCCGGGAACCAGCGACAGCAGAACGAAAAACACCGCCGCGATTCCAAGATACCAGAGAGTTTTTCCGAAATCCCCGGTCCGCACCGATCCCGCGGCAAAATTGAAGGCGATGGTCGCCGGCAGCATGCAGGGCAACGTTACCAGGACATAGGTCCTGAGCGGAATGTCGGTCAACCCGTAGACATAGTTCTGGACGTTGAATGGAAAGATCGGTACCAGTCGGGTCACCATCAGCATCCGCCAGCCCTGACGTTTGACGCCCTCGTCGATTTTTTTGAGGGCCTGATTCTTTTCCACCATGCCCTCGACCATGCCGCGGGCGGCATAGCGTCCAACCAGAAATGCTGCGACCGCACCGAGATTGGCGCCAACCGTCGTCCAAACCGTGCCCCACACCGCACCGAAGACCAGTCCACCGACGATGGTGATCGCCAGGCCCGGCAGAAAGAGAACGCTCGCCGCTATCCACAGCAGGACAAAGACCGCCGGCGCCCACCAGCCGAGACCATCGAACCAGGCGTTGAGGCGATCGATGTTGTCGACGGTGAGTATCTCGAACAAACCCAGGCGCCAGGCCGCTACCATGCCTGCGGTGACAACGAGGAGTGCGATGGCAAGTTTCCGCCAACTCCGTCCACCAGCGCTCTCGACGATGCGGTCCGACTGTTTCATCACTGCAATCTCCGTCTTCGACACGGGAGCCTCCACGATCAATTCATCCGATCGTAGGAAACTTGTCCGAAACCCCGCCAGAAGTAACCGGTTCGCCGCCGCGACCGGATGAAATCAACGAGCCGGAGACCTGTACGCGACCTTCTCCCCAAGCCCTCCCCGAGAGGATGCCAGGCACGCCGATTCGCTCAAATGCCGTTCGGCGAAGGAAAGGTGCATCCCTGAATCGGGAGCCAGGCACCTCCGACGAACGCGCCCGAAAACGCAGCACAAAGCCGAGGCCTTACGGCTCCTCGCCCTTGATGAGGCGTTCGACCATTGCCGGGAACCACGAACCGTCCGGTACCTGCACCTTCCACCCGTTGACGTAGTAGGTGGGGGTCGCAGAAACACCCATGATCTGGCCGAGACCCAGCTGCTCGTGTACGGCATCGATGGACGGGGGGCGCAGATAGCACTCCCGGAACGTACCCTCATCAAGGCCGCGTCCGACCACGAAATCAACCGACGTCCCGGTGACGAGAGCGACTTCCATCTCCCGTTGCAGATCGTAAAACGTCTTCTTGAACGGGATCAGCGCCTGTGGGTCCTGAAGCGCTACACACCACGAAGCACTCGCGGCACGAAACGCCCACGGGTGGATCATGGTCAGGGGATAGCTCACCATCCCGTGTCGCACGGAACCGGCATTCTTTTGCAGCACCATGTTGATAATGGGCCACTTACCCTTGCAGGCGGGACACTCGAGATCGGAGAACTCAACGACGTCAACCGTGACTTTCCCGCCGCTCGCGGTATCCCAAATTACAAAATCGTTATCCGCTAAAATTCGTCTCCGATAGGCCACCGGATCTTCGTCGAGGGGCATTTCGGAGGCCATGACCAGGTACTTCCCGTCAGCCGTGACCGCCGCCTGACGACGGTAATTTCCATACCCGCTGTCGACCTTCATATAGAAGGGGATCAAGGCGCCGGGGCGCCGCGGTCCGGCGTCCCACTCGACCTCAACCTTCATTCCCATACTCGATTTGAGAGCCTCGGGCAAAAACTTGGACAGGAAACTCCGCAAGGCCTCAGGCCCGGCGCCAGCAGACTGGAACGGTGGAAGTTCACCAACACTGCCAAGCCAGATCGTTTTGGCGTTTTCATCAACCAGCATGGTCGGCTTGCCCGTCAAAAGCTGGCTCGCGCAGGTTCGTGAGATCTCGACAAAACGGTACGAACCCGACGGGGTGTGGAATCTGGTGTTCGAAACCAGCTGAAATTGTGAATTCGGGTACCAGGCGAGGGCGCGCTGGACAAAGCGCATGACCTTCGGCGCCGGTTCAGGCGTGTTCTCTTCCTGCGCTCCGGTGAACGGTGCGAAGGTCATCATCAGTGCAAAGATGATTCCCGACAGTCGACACAGTCTCGTTCTCATTCAAAACTCCCTGTGGAATTGTAACAGCGGCCGCCAGCTCGATGCAGCGTGTTTACTCGGCCTTTTTCGGAGATTCGTCCTCAGCCTGCTCTGCCGGCGCGGCGTCTACGGCCCCCGGGAGGAGGCCCAGGGCCTCGCGCAGCTTGACCTCGAGTTCGTCCGCCGCATCCGGGTTGTCTTTTAAGAACTGTCGCGCGGCTTCGCGACCCTGACCAATGCGGGTCTCGCCGTAGGAGTACCAGGAGCCCGATTTCTGCACCAGCCGGTGTTCGACCCCGATGTCGAGAAGCTCACCGGTTAAGGAAATGCCTTCTCCGTAGAGAATGTCGAACTCGGCGACCTTGAAGGGAGCCGCGACCTTGTTCTTGGCAACTTTGGCCTTGGTCCGGTTGCCAATCACCTTGTCACCCTGCTTGATCGAGCTGGTTCTCCGGATGTCGATGCGCACCGACGAGTAGAACTTGAGGGCGCGACCGCCGGTCGTGGTCTCCGGATTGCCGAACATGACCCCAATTTTCTCGCGCACCTGATTGATGAAGATCAGGCTGGTGTTCGATTTGGAAACAATGCCGGCGAGCTTTCGCAGAGCCTGTGACATGAGCCGCGCCTGCAGACCCATCTGCGCGTCGCCCATATCACCTTCGAGCTCCGCGCGGGGAACCAACGCGGCCACTGAATCGATCACAATGGCGTCCACCGAACCCGAACGGATGAGGGTCTCGGCGATCTCCAGAGCCTGCTCGCCGAAATCCGGCTGCGAGATCAAGAGTTCGTCGAGATTGACGCCGAGGTTGCCGGCATATTCCGGATCGAGGGCGTGCTCGGCGTCAATGAACGCCACCAGCCCGCCTGCCTTCTGGGCGTTGGCGATGATGTGAAGAGCGAGTGTGGTTTTTCCCGACGACTCCGGGCCGTAGATTTCGATCACCCGACCACGCGGTATGCCGCCGATTCCGAGTGCCGCGTCGAGGGTTAGCGATCCGGACGGAATCACATTGACCCGGATCTTTGGCTTTTCGCCCATTCGCATCACCGAGCCCTTACCGAACTGACGTTCGATCTGGCCGATCGCGGTCTCCAATGCCTTCATCTTGTCGGCTTTTTGTTTCATCAGAATCTCCTTACTGCGGCTGCAGCGTGGTGGGACCCGACCATCCTAGGGGGCGCCGAACCAGACGTCAAGATCCTGGCTTCCGGAGCGCGAAAAGAACCGCCGCGGCCCCTGCTAGATACGGGCATCGAGGTTGGCATTCCTCCGTACGGTCAAAAAAAAGCAAACCCTGAGGGGCGAAGATCCGAGGGCTTCATCACACGGTTCGCTGCCCGGGCTATCTTGGATCCCTGTGCTGAGATCCTCTACTCCAGGTAGCCGAGCGACTTGAGTTGCCGCCGCTCCTCGGGTGTCAGCTGCACCAGTCCACCTTCGACGACCGGCATCGCCTCGAACATCGCTTCCAGTCCCTGCCGCATTTGCTGCGCGCGAGCCGGGTCTTCCAAAATCAGGTTTCTCCCCTCGGACGGATCGGCGCGCAAATCGAAGAGCTCTTCCCGAGTCTCGGGTAGCGTGTGGGCAATATATTTCCACCCGTCGGCATGATAGGAACGCGCCTGGACGATCCGAACAGCGCGCAGCGAGGATTGTGCATAGACCGGCAGGGGATCCTCAAAAAAACCTCCATCCAGAAGCGGTGAAAGATCCTTCCCTTGAAACGACTCATCCGAGGAGACGCCGAGCTGCGCCAGCAGGGTTGGCGCCAGGTCGACATTCCGGGTAACGGCTTCGATCCGTCGGGGCTCGACCCTGCGTGGGTCACTGAGAAGACAGGGCACGTGGAGCTGTTCCTCGAACAGTGTGTAGCCATGAAGTGCGGAACCGTGATCGCCGAACTCCTCGCCGTGATCGGATACCACCACAAGGAGGGTGTTCTCCGCCAGTCCACGTCGCTCCAGAAGTTCCAGCAGCGCGCCCAGTTGGTCGTCGAAGTAGGCAATCTCCTGATCGTAAAGGGCTTCCAGGTGTGCCTTGTCCGATTCGCTCATGCCCAGGGTTCCGGCCACGACCTCGTTCAACTGGTCGTGGCTGCCGTCAAAGACCCCGGTGTAGGTCGAGTCCATCCAGCGATCCTGATAGGGCGGCGGCGCCCTGTATGGGCTGTGCGGATCGATGTAGTGCAGGTAGAGGAAAAACGGGTCAATCGGGTTTTGCAGCAATGCCGCCGCGTGCCGGTTCACCTCCTCGGCTGTCAGAATTTCGATGTACTCGTAGGAGTCGAATCCCTGCGAAAACCCAAATCGTTCGCCGACGTTTGGATTGGTCACCACCCCATGGCACTCGTAACCTGCCCCGTGGAGGATCTCGGCCAAGGTCGTCACCTCTGCGGCCAGGACACCCTTGGCAACAAAGCTCGTCAAGGGGTTGACCACCCCGTGGCTGGGGGGGTGCAAACCTGTCAGGAGGCTGGCCACCGATGGACCGGTGCGAGAGGCATGGGCGTGATGATTCAGGAGGACCACGGACTGGCTCGCGAGCTCCGCCAGGTGCGGTGCGACGTCGCGTTGGTAACCCTGGAACTCGAGATGGTCCGCACGCAGCGTGTCCACCATGACGACGACGAGATTCAAGGGCTGGTCGGTGGAACAACTGCAGAGGAGGAAAGAGAAGAATGCGATCAACCAACAGCGGTTCTCGAATTTTCTGTTCTGCCTATGCTTCTCGACTTGCATGGCTCATCCCCTTTGCCATTCATTTTCTCAGATGCGGACAGCTCGCGACAGAGGACCCTCCGTCTCACGAAGAGTGCTCACGAAACAGACTTCCCGTCGTCAGGCTGGAACCCTACCCTGGAGAGCACCACGCCAAGCTCGCGAGAATCTGCCGTTCCATCTTCTGCAGGCCGGTAGACGTCGGACCGAATCTCGACCTCGAGACGACCATCGATCACATCGTCGGGCAGTACCTCAAATTCGTAGTCGGCCGGGGAAGGCCCGATATCGAGAGGTCCTGCTGCGTGGCGGCCCGCAATTCGGATCACGGTCTCGGCGGGGGTTGGGCGCGGCGCCCACAATCTGAGACGGAGTCGGCCCGCCTTCGCCGCCAGCCGGAGGACGGCGCGCGGTCGCAGCCACACCCCTTCTCCGTCCCCGGGGAAGTGCTCGGCATCGTAAGCTCCCTCCAACTCGATCCGCATCGCCTGCCGCTGCCAGGGGTGGCTGATCGCGCTGGCCCAGGAAACACTCTGGCTCAGCGCCCGGATCTCGAACAACTGCACCGCCAACGGTCTCGAATCGCCGTCGCCAGGTGGATAGCCTTGCTGCCGTCCGAACACAAGGGGCGATGCCCGGTCGCCTGCGGTCGGTGACAACTGGAGCCACAGCCGTTGTTCGTCAGAATCTCCGTCGACTGTGACTACCTCCTCTCCGCCGAGCACCAGGCTCACTGGATAGGCGCCCGAAGCCGGCCGCAGGGCGATCCCTATTTCCGTTTCGGGTGAGAGCGGCGGCAGCGTCAGCTCCGCCCCCGCCGCACCCCACATGAACGGCCGGCCGTTCGGCGATCGCTCCCGTGGCCACCACCCACTGATCGGCAGAGGCGGATCCTCGATCACCCACGCCTCGAGGAATCGTTGCTGGGTCAACGGATAGAGTGCGTCCGAAACCCCGCCCCAATACAGCTCGTGACCGCGTATGCCATCCGGGTAGAAATGGCGGTGGACCGTCGCCACGACCCAGGCTCCTTCCATCCCGAGCCACGGCTCGGGGTCCCACGGCGAAAGGACTCGGGGCGGTGTCGGCTCGCCTCGCCATTCGAGCAGGTGCCAGAGATAGGAGGCAAAGGGGTGGAGTTCCGACTCCACGACCACAGTACGCCCCGAGCTCACGGCTTCCTCCCGGGCCCGGGTCACTGCCCGCCACGCAGGCAGTTCGGTTGTGTGTTGCTCCTCCACCAACGGCTGGCTTCCGGCGCCGAGCCATCCCGCTACGAGAAAGAGACCCGCGCAACCCGCTGCAGGCGGCAGGGTTGCCGCCGCACCGGCGATCAGCGGTGCGAGCGCCATCTGCACCCCGACGGCGTAGCGGCCGGTCGTACGGTTCTGCATCCACACGAGCTGTGACACTGCGACCGCCAGGACCAGAACCCAGAGGAATGCGCCTCGCCGACCGACCCGGCGCGCCCACGCAACGATTCCGATCGCCGCCGCAATCAACAGAATTGTGGCCGGCGCCACCCCCCCCAGCCCCTTGACGAGGCCCAACTCACCGAAACCACCGAGATTTCCGGCGAGACGAGAAAAGTGACGTTGCGAGTGGGCGAGGAAAGGGGCGACAAAGGCATTCCAGCCGCCTTCCGCCCCGACCATGAGGGCAATCGAAACCGCGACTGCGGCCACTCCCGCCACCAACCCGGGCAGCAACCGCCGGATCGGACGAACTGCCCACACCACACCGAGCCACAGTACAGCCAGCACCGGAAGGAGATTCGGACGGACCAGAAACGAAGCGGTCACAAGCAGCGTGAAGACCGTGGCCCGCCGACCTCGGAGGCCACCGACCGCGACAGCTGCAGCACCGAGCGCAAGGACCGACGCGGCAGTCGAAGAAAAACCTCGAACCGAGTAAAGCCAAGGACCCGGGGCTGCCAATACGACAAGGGCCGCGGCCACCGCGACAGCGGGCGGCGCCAGCCGCCGCCCGAGTGCCGCCAGCACCCACAGGGCAGCTACTGCAAATGCGGCGGACCCAACCTGCAGCGCGCGCAACGGGTCGCCCACGGCGGGTGTCAGCAGGTGGCCGATCGCAAGCCAGCCCGGAAAACCGGGTGGATGCGGGAAGTGGGCCGCAAGGTCAAAATGCAGAACTCCACGAGCGAAAAGGGTCTCATCCCACTCCCATGGCCCGTTGGCGAGGTAGGCGAAGCGGGAGACAACCACCAGCAGCGCCGCAGCTACGGTGGCTATCGCGTCCAATCTCCGGTCTGGTAGGCGAAAGAGGAGCAACGCATGGAGGGTTTGTCGGACAACCCCTTTTTCCGGGTCAGCGGGTTTGTCGGTCATCGTCCGGGCCCCGGTTTGCCGACGAGCTCGTCGTGTACGGCGCGTTGCAGATCGTGCTCGAGCACCAGGAAGGAAACCTCTTCGGTGCGCCTTGCCTCTTGATACCCCTCTTGACAGTCAGCGCTCGGGACCGGTGCCATTGTCGCCAGCTCGATGCAGGTGCCGTCATTCAACGAGCCGTCTCCCTGCAGGAAGAGGTGTGTCGAGTTGCGCCAACATCCATACTCCCCTACCACCGGTCGACCCAGGTCCTCACTGAAGAGATCGCGACCAACAAAGGCATAAGGAGTGGGATCGATCCCAAGCAGGGCGAGAAGGGTCGGCGCGACATCCGCGTGGCCGGCTGGAACAGCCCGCTCGCCCCGCAGGAGATCAGCACCCGGCACCTTGATGAAGAGGGGGACCTCCTGACTCAGGTACCACCCCGCTGCGTCGTGAGTTGCTCCCATCGCGACCGCGATCTCAGTTCGCCACGGAAAGCCGGCATCGTGGTCACCCCAGATCGCGATCACGGTGTTTTCGGCAAGCCCCTCGCGCTCCAGAGCGGCCACGAAAGCGGCCAGAGATGCATCGAAGAAATGCATGGTGTGGAGGAAGTTGCCAAACGGAGTCCCATCCCAGATGCCGACATCAAGCTCCTCGAGATGGGCCGGAAAGCCGTCGAAGGGATGGTGCAGTGAGAGGGTCAGAAGGTAGGCCGCGAAAGGTTGTGTGCTGGTTGCCAACCGGCGCGCCGTTTGCTCCAGGAAGTCACGATCCGAGAGACCCCAGCCAACGTTCTCGCCCCCCTCAAAGTCCTCGACAAAGAGGCTTTGTTCGTAGCCATAGGCGGGATGAGTCTGGCGACGGTTCCAAAATGCGCCCTCGAAGGGCACTGCGGAAAGGGTGTGGTAGCCGCGTTCGCCAAGTGCCTCGGCCATACCCGTGAAGTCGTTGGCCGCAAATCTGAAGGCCGCGGCCCCTCCTGCCATCGGCAGCAGCGAAACCTGGGTCGCGAGCTCGCTGTCCGAGGACCTGCCCTGGCCCGTCTGATCGGTGACGTTCGAAAACCACAGCGCATCTTCCGCCCAACGATTGAGGAACGGCGTTACTTCGCGGCCGCCAATCCTGAGGCCGACGACGAATGCCTGCAGGCTTTCCACCTGCACCATGACAAGATTGGCATCTTTGGCAGCCGCAAATGATGATCCGGCTCCCACACGCTGCGGCGCCCGCTCGCGGAACCAGGCCACGACCTCACCGAACTTCGCCGGTTCGAGCTCGCGCCTGACCACACCTCTCGCAACAGCCCGGACACAGTCAACGGCGTGAAGGTTGAGAACCCCCACCTCCTCCGCCACATTCACCCTACGGAAGACCTGGGCCAGGAGGTTTGGCGGTGTGAGGACAAGATATGCGGCTGCCAACCCTCCACCAACGATCATCGCCAAAAGGCCGACGACGACTCCCCGCGCCTGCCGTGAGTCGGAGTCCCGCCGCAAGCGGTCGGCGATCAGCACGAGGACCACGCCCGGCAAGAGATCGAGCCACAACCAGGCATCGCCAGCCGCAAGGAGTTCGTGGATACTTGACTCGATCTGACCGAGCTGGCCAAATCCCGCAATGGCGGTCGCCGCCGGCAGATCGCCGAAGAACCGAAGGTAGATCGAATCCGCCCACAGCAGGAGGGTGGCGCCCGCCACCAGCCCCCAGCATGCCCATCCCCGGAATCGACCCGGTAGCACCCGGGTGACGAGCACGAGACCAGACGCACCGGCAACGATCAACATCCATCCGGTAGCCGTAGGGCCGGCGCCAGACTCCGCAAGCACGATGGCCTGTTTGACCGACAGCGCGCTCACGCACCACACGACGTCGGCGATCGAGAAAAGAACGACCAGGGCTGGTGGGCCGCCAGAACGCCAGGTCGTTACCGCTGCAGCACCCGCACAGAGAACCAGCAGCGACCACCAGATTCCACTCGCCCAGGGGTCAGGGATTACCAGAACCCGAAACGCTGGAAACTGTTCTGGAGCACAGTCGGAAAACCAGCAGACGCCCTCCTCCACCAGATCCCACTGCAGGCGCCAGAGGCCCGGTCGGTCAGGCGCGACGACGGCGACATCAAGGGCCACTGTGTCACCGCTGCGAACCGCAGTCGGGAACAGGGTGCGCCGTCCTTCCCAATAGACACTCTGTCCATTCGGGCAGACACCTCCCCCCTCTCGGCCGAGCCAGTGATACGCGGCCGCCATCGACCCATCGGTGGTCCAGGTTCTGCTGCCATCGTTATGCAGGACCAATTCCACCACCGACATCGAGCCTGCCGTCATCACACGCGGTGCGATTCCTTTGAGCACCGTGAAGGCTCGGCCCGCAAAGACCGACACCGGAATCGGATCAGGCTCTCTGGCACCGGTCTCTGAAAGCCACTGGACTCCTTCCTGGACAACATCCCAACGCAATAGGTAGTCCCCGGGCAATCGCGGAGCCTCGACGAACGCTACCAGCTCGATGCTGGCGCCCGGATGCACGATGTCGGGCAAAGGGGAGCGAAGGCCATCCCAGACCACGGTTTCACCACCAGTATCCAGCCAGTGGTAAGAAATCGCGAAGCCATCCGCCGAAGACCAGGAATGTGAACAGTCGTTGGCTACGACGATGGAAATCGAGGCCCGAGATCCAGCCTCGATGGTCACAGGAGACGGATGTTCGACGACCCTGAGGCCTTCCGCCGCCGCAACGGAGAAGAATCCAGGGAATATCGCCGTAATCGCGATAAGTCGGGAAATCGAGTTCATCCTGGCCGAGTATAACGACCAGAGCCAAAATCAGTTGACCGGATTGCGTTGGTCGCAAAGCCGGATCGCGGCGTCCGTGATGATGGACGAATCGGCGACGTAGACCAGAAGGGTCGTTTCGAACATGAGTATCGGGTCAAAACCTTTCGCCGCAGCATATTCGCCTGCGAGATCACGGACGCGGGTCGCCACAAACACCGCAACAAGAGTGAGAATCCAACGCACGTAGATTTTCGTTGCCACCTTCCGGCCCTACCATCGACGGAGATCCGTGCCGTGGACTGGCTTCAATCGACCGCGGTTTGTAGCATGTGGGCCAGATCGATCCCCTCCGGAGAGACCGTCAAAGAGAGCTTTCGCCGATACCGGCACACTCCGTGCATGTTAGAGTTCGGAATGGCTCCCCATCAGCCCTGAGTATGCACCATAGGGGGAGCAGAAACTGATTGAGAGTGCCGAGGTAATGAAGACCAAGAGACGATTATTTCAGACATGCTCGGTCACAGCCCTGGTGGTCCTCCTGATAGGTTGCGCATCGAGCGATCCGAGCACCTCACAGGCGCCGCCCGAGACTCCAGAAGAGAAACCCTCGGCGACCACTGCGACCGGTGGCCAGGAGGGTGCCGAGGGAGGAGGCGGCGGAGGACAGTCCGGCGCCGGCGGGGGTGGCCAGACCGGTGGCGAAGGCTCTACGAGCTCATCTGAGACCGGACAGGGCGATCAGGGAGCGGAAGGCGACACCGCCAACGGCGGAGGTAACGAGGCGGCGATGGGCAGCCAGGGTGGCGGCTCCGCAGGCGACGCCGACCAGCAGCCGGGCACCCAACCGCCCGCAGGATCGCCGGCCACGGGCAACGAGGCGGCGACGGCCCTCGATCAAGAGCTTGAAGGCGCGATCCAAGAGTTCGAAAAGCGAATGCGCGAGGAAATGGAGCGTCTGGCTGAAGAAACTACGAATGCCGAGCGAGCGGGATCCAGCGCCGGCGGCGCCGGAACAGGATCCGGGCGCGGTTCGAGCAGCGGTGCGGCGGGCGAGTCGGAAACATCTGGCGAATCCGACTCAGGCGGCAGCACGCAAGAGGGAGACGATTCCGAGGGTTCCGTTGGTGGATCGGGCCCGGGCGGAGAAGGATCGAGCCGGGCGCCTGCCGACGTCGGTGACGGTGCGGACGACGACATCGTCGCCCGCCAGCTTCGAGAGGCAGCGATGGCCGAGGAAGACCCCGAGCTGAGAGAGAAGCTGTGGGATGAATATCGACGGTACAAGGCGTCAGTTGGTGGTTCGAGCAAGGACGGAAAGTAATGATCGCAATGAGCCGGATAACCCGTCTTGCTGTGGCGGCATCGATGCTGATGTCGCTCATCTTCAATCTCGGCTGCGCCTCGCAGTCCTCCTCACACCAACCCACACAAGCCATCCAGGCCGCCCAGGAAATCCCGACTGAGGAACTCCTCGACGTCGGAATCACAATCTTCGATCCAGGCCTGCCGCCG
>Ga0316197_10000249_pt1 | contig 39046 bp, 38 predicted proteins | sample OudBiesiAoxic_MG_FD_204939 | JGI IMG/M metagenome (GOLD analysis project Ga0316197, IMG submission 204939) | Coastal sediment microbial communities from Oude Bieten Haven, Netherlands - site A oxic | ecosystem: Environmental > Aquatic > Marine > Coastal > Sediment | place: Netherlands... | reverse complement strand
GTCAACAGCGGTACCCTTTAGCCAAACCATTGCACTGCTCTGGAGTCGACGCTCATTTAGGCACATGGCAATGGGTGCGGGTCTCAACGCATTCGTAGGCTATAGCATCAGTAGCTGGACGGCATCATTCATCATACGCAGCTATGGTATGTCCACCGGCGAGCTCGGCACCTGGTTAGCTCTGATTATTGGCCTGGGTAGCGCCATCGGAGTATTTTCAGGCGGCTTGCTCGCGGACAGGCTGGCTCCACGGGACAAGCGCTGGTATGTCTGGCTGCCCGCTATCGCCGGTTTTTTCAGCGTGCCCTTTTTGGCAGCAGTTTACCTTGTCAATAGCGCCAGCATTACGCTGTCATTTTTGATCATTCCTTGCCTGTTACTCCAGGTTTACCTGGGCAATACCATCGCCACCACCCACGGACTGGTCGGCCTTCGTATGCGAGCCATGTCTTCCGCTATTCTTTTTTTAATTATCAACATCATTGGCCTCGGCGCCGGGCCCTTTGCCGTGGGTTTCCTTAGCGACTACCTGGAACCTGGTTTGGGCGTAGAATCTTTACGTTATGCCATGCTCTACCTGTTGCCCGCCATCCTGTTCTGGTCAGCCTGTCATTTTTACCTGGCTTCAAGGACGCTTCGTGAAGACTTACAGGCGGCACCAGACTAACGCTTACAGCGATTATAATTCGGGGTACATTCTTCTGGAAAACGATCTTAAGGCAGCGGTAAAGAAACTTCGAAAAATTGGTGGCTCAGTTGGAGTAATCACCCCCAAAGATGAACTGCAGCGCCTGCATGCTAAAGAAGGCGATGCTGTTCCTACTATCAGGGAACCTGCCAAGGATTTAATGGATGAAGCAGAGCTATCAGACTGGATTCAGAAAAGTTCAGATCATTTAGACCCAGATTCAACACAATCCCCTTAGTTTTTGAGTCCGATACCGATATCCCAGTCGTGTTTGCTGGTGGGAGATGTAACTAATATTGCAACTTCCATGATCCGCGAAGACGATGAATACATCATTTTTACTTTCCCAGGGACTGAGTTAATTCTTGTAATTAATTAACTGTTTAATTAATATTTGTGCATGAATCAAACTACCCACCTACCAGAGCGCACCCGGGGCCGGCCGGTCGACACCGATCAACAGGACCTGAGTATAAAAATTCTCGATACAGCAGAAGAGCTGTTTGCTGACAACGGTTATGCTGCCACATCCATACGTCGTATCGCAGACGTGTCGGGGGTAAATCCAGCCCTGGTGCATTACTACTTTGGCTCCAAGAAATCGCTTTTACAAAGCGTGCTGGAACAAGCCCTGGAGCCAATGGTACTGGCCATTGCGAAGATGAAAGATGGCCCCGAGGCATCACCGGAGGTGATTGCCAGCTTGTTGGTATCAATGGCTGCCAAGCATCCCAATATTCCACGTCTGCTTATCCGCGAGGTGTTCCTTCCGGGTGGCGAAATGCAGCAATTTTTCATGGATAACATGGCACCGCGTCTCGGTGGAGCCTTGCCTGCCCTGCTTAGCAGGGAAAAATCGGCTGGTCGCCTGCACAATGATTCCGACCCGGCTGTTTCCACGATGTTGATACTGGCCGTTAGCATGTTCCCATTTATTGCACGCACATTGGCCGAACCGGTACTTGGTATCCGTTATGACAAAGAGGGTATTAAATTTCTCAAGCAGCAAATCACCCAACTCCTCAAGCGGGGCATGACACAATGAAATACAAACATTGCTTAATCCCGGTCCTGTTTTTGACACTGGGCGCCTGCAACGATTCGGATGACACGTTCATGGTCGGAACACTCGAACGTGACCGGGTTGAGGTCACCGTCGAGAATTTCGAACCCATCACTGCAATCCATGTTCAGGATGGTGAGATGCTCGAGGCCGGCGACCTGATTCTTGAACAGGACCCGGCACGGCTGAATAGAGTACTGGCCCAGCAAATCGCAACCAGGGATCAATCTGCTGCACGCCTGGCCGAACTGCAACGAGGACCGCGTACTGAAACGATAAGAGAAGCCCGTGCGCAACTGGAATCCGCACGTTCTTCATCCAAAAACGCCGCAACCAACCTGAAACGGGCCCAGGAAATGTTCGCACGCGACCTGTCGAATCAATCCAATCTCGATTTCGCAACCACCCGTTCGGAAACGGCTATCGCTGCAGAGCAGGCAGCTGAGGAATCACTGAACAGGTTACTCAATGGCACGACCGTAGAAGAACTTGACCAGGCGATTGCAGCGCTTAAAGCGGCAGAGGCCGGTATCAACCGGATACAACTGGATATTGATCGTCTAAAAATCTATGCGCCCGTAAACGGCATGTTGGACAAACGTCTTTACCAGGTGGGTGAACGTCCGCAAATCGGCGCAACTATCGCCGTGATACTCGATGGCTCCAGGACCTACGCCCGAATATATGTACCCGAACCGTTGCGGTCTTCAGTACAACCGGGCAAGCAACTGGAGGTACGTATTGACGGTATGGACCAGACTTTCACCGGCACCGTGCGCTGGGTTTCAACGGATGCCAGTTTCACGCCCTATTTTGCACTGACCGAGCATGATCGCTCGCGCCTGAGCTACCTGGCAGAAATTGATGTACCGGATGCGTCATCCCTGCCCTCCGGTGTACCACTTGAAGTTGATTTTCCAACCAACGTGTCAGGCAATGACTGAGCTGGCAATACAGGCACACGGTTTAAGCAAGACCTTCGGCAAGGTCAAGGCTGTCAACGGCTTAAACCTGGAGGTCCCGCGTTCCCGGATCTATGGGTTTCTCGGCCCCAATGGATCAGGTAAAACCACCGCTATTCGCATGTTGTGCGGCTTGCTCACTCCAACGGCAGGTGATATCGATGTACTCGGTTACTCCATTCCTGACGAGGCAGAAGCACTGCGTCTAAAGGTCGGTTATATGACACAAAAGTTTTCCCTTTTCGGAGACCTGACAGTCGACGAAAACCTGCAGTTCATGGCCGACATCTACACGCTGGAAAGAAAATTCAAATCACAAAGAATCGGGCTTGCCATTGAACGCTATGAACTGGGAAAACTCGTCAAGCAAAGGGCCGGTACCCTCAGTGGCGGTCAGAAACAACGCCTGGCACTGGCTGCCTCCACACTTCACGGTCCGGAATTGCTTTTTCTGGATGAGCCAACCAGCGCGGTTGATCCGGAAAACCGCCGCTCATTCTGGGAGGCCCTGTTTGATCTGGTCGATGAGGGCACTACCATCCTGGTTTCCACGCATTATATGGACGAGGCGGAACGTTGCCACGCCCTGGCCATTCTGGATAAAGGCAAACTGGTCGCCCAAGGCAGCCCCGAAGAATTACAACGGGGTATTGAAGCCAGTATCGTCATTGTTGAATCAGACCAACCACGTCAGGTTGGAAAAATGCTTGAAAAACAGGCTTTTGTGCATAGCTCGGCACAGGTGGGAAACGTATTGCGTGTCATGGTTTCGATCGACGAGGCCTCACCCGCAACTGCTGTGAATGATGTCATCAACCGTGAGGGGCTGAATGTAAAAAGTTGCACTGTGGCCCTGCCGGGACTCGAGGATGTGTTTGTAGCTGCCACCCGGATGAAGAAGACCGCAGCATGAAATCCCTGCAACGCATACTTGCCATTGTCAGGAAAGAGGTCCGGCAGTTACGCCGTGACCGGCTGACATTCGGCATGATCGTCGGCATCCCGGTCATCCAGTTACTGATGTTTGGCTACGCAATCAACATGGATGTGCGTCACCTGGATGCCGCCGTTGCGGACATGGCAGGCACTTCTGCATCCCGGCAAATGGTCATGGACATGTCTCAAACCCAGATTATCAGGGTGATCAGGCAGGTCAGCAGTGCGGAAGAGCTGGAGCACATGATGCGCCAGGGGAAAATCAGTGTCGGAATTTATATCCCACCGGATTTTGACCGCCGTTTACAACAGGCAAACCGGTCTGCAGTGCAGTTGCTTGTCGACGGCTCAGATACCGTGGTCCAGGGTGCTGCGGCCCAACTCGCGCAGGTCGCTTACACCTCAAGAACCTCTCCTTACAATGACCGGCCCCCACCCATGGAGCTACGCACTTACTACAACCCGGAGCGACGCTCACCCGTCAATACCGTGCCGGGTCTGATCGGTGTGATCCTGACCATGACCATGATCCTGTTCACTGCAGTGGCCATCGTGCGGGAACGCGAACGCGGCAACCTGGAGTTACTGATCACCACACCGGTAAGAACGTCTGAACTGATGCTGGCCAAGATCACACCGTATGTATTTATCGGACTGCTCCAGGTCAGCCTGGTGCTATTGCTGGGTCGATTTCTGTTCCAGGTACCGATGGCCGGTAGTCTGTTGGATACGTATATCATCACGCTGGTGTTTATCGTTGCCAACCTCGCACTGGGCCTGGTAATTTCAACACTGGTCAGCACCCAGTTTCAGGCGATGCAGTTGAGTTTCTTCGTGCTGTTGCCATCCATCCTGTTATCCGGATTCATGTTTCCTTTTGCCGGAATGCCGCGACCCGCCCAGGTGATTGCGGAGGCACTGCCATTGACGCATTTCATACGCCTGATACGGGGTGTGATGTTACGTGGAGCCAGCCTGCAGGAGCTAAAAGGCGAGCTGTTTATCCTGGCTGGCTTTATTGTCGTATTGATGACCCTGGCGATTTTGCGTTTTAGTAAACGACTGGATTAAGCCGTCTCTCTCAAAATCACCGGTTCGGCAGGTGGCAAGCCCTCCATCTCACGGTCGACACGATCAACATAAACGCTGGCGGAAATATCACCGCACACGTTCAACGTGGTGCGGGCCATATCCAAAATTCGATCTACACCCAGGATGATGGCGATGCCTTCCGGTGGCACACCTACAGTCGCCATTACCAGCATCATCAGCGGCAATGATCCACCCGGCACACCCGCTGCACCGATTGCAGTCAGAACCGCGAGTATCACCACGACGATCTGGCTGGTGATCGAAAGATCCACGCCGAAAACCTGTGCCAGAAACAACACGGTAACGCCTTCAAACAGGGCTGTGCCGTTCATATTCATCGTGGCACCCAACGGCAACACGAAACCGGCAATTTTTGGCTGTACGTCCAATTGGTCTTCAGCGGTTGCAATCGAGGTGGGCAGGGTCGCCATACTTGAACTGGTTGAGAAGGCTGTAATGATCGGCGCTCCGATGGAACGCCAGAAAGCAACCGGATTCATCTTGCCAAAAAACTTGACCAGGCTGGTAACACCTATTGCGGCATGCAATGCCAACCCGACCAGCACCACGACCACGTACATACCCAACTGGCCCAGAATCGACCAGCCAAACTGCGATGTAATCACAAAAATCAGACCGAACACACCATAGGGTGCGAGTTTCATTGCCCAGTTGATGATGGTGATAATGGCATCGCCAATCCCCTCCAGCAGGTTAATGACGGGTTGGGCCCGCTCGCGTGGAATCATTGTCAGGGCCGCACCAAAAATCAGTGCAAAGAAAATAAGAGCCAGCATATCCATATCGGCGGCGGCCGCAACCGGGTTGCGTGGAACGATGTTCACAAATGTATTGATACCGAAATCCGGTGGGCCGGAAGACAACATCCCTTCAGCACCCCCAGAGAATTTTGCCATCAACTCATCACGTGTTTCCTCTGGTAACCCACTGCCGGGCTCAATGGTATTGACCAGTGTCAGGCCTATGGTGGCAGCAATGAGGGTGGATAAGGCAAAATAGCCAAAAGTGCGGCCACCCAGACGCCCCAGGGTTTTCATATCGCCAATACCGGCAACACCTAACACAATCGAAGTGAAAACAATCGGCACAACTGTCATGAACAGTAGTCTGAGGAACACCTGTCCAACCGGGAACATGATGTTATCTGCCACGAAAACCAGCCAGGGTTCGCCCGCGAAAAAAGCGTTGCATAAGCCCCCGAAGAAGCCGCCCAGAATAAGACCCAGTCCGATTTTTGTGTGTAATTTCATTGGATGAGTATAGATGAACAGTTTCAGGAATTCAGTAAGTGAGGGTAACTGGGATCAAGTTTACAAAAAACACCTGTCCAGCTGTGAGATATCGAGATCAATTGAGCCAAACAGCTCGCTTGCCCGTTAATCTCCATTTACCAGTTCGACCATTTTCAACAATTGACCAAAAACAGAAACCCGACATTTTATGCGATCGGCTTTACCGATATAATTGCCTTTCTCTACCAAGGTTTCAGGGAATTCAGATGAACGAATCAGCGACCGAACGCGAAGTGATGGAATATGACGTCATCATCATCGGTGCAGGTCCATCAGGCCTGGCTTGCGCTATTCGCCTCAAACAACTGAAACCTGACCTGATGGTTGCCGTTATTGAGAAAAGTGCCGAGGTCGGTGCACATATTCTTTCCGGGGCCGTCATTGAACCCGAACCATTGGACGAACTTTTGCCAGGTTGGCGGGAAAACCCGCCACCCGTGTGTATACCGGTTGAAGGTGATGAGATCGCCTTTCTTACAGCCACCTCCAGGCACAAACTTCCAACCCCGCCACAACAGCGCAATCATGGCAATGTCATTGTCTCGCTGGGTGCTTTGTGTGGCTGGCTGGCACCACAGGCAGAAGACCTGGGGGTTGATATATTTCCCGGTTATGCTGCATCCGGCATCCACTACCTGGCGGATGGTGCGGTAGGTGGTGTAATCATCGGTGACATGGGGGTTGATCGCGATGGAAAACCCAAAGACACCTATATGCAGGGTATTGAAATTCATGCCCCGTTGACGGTTATGGCAGAGGGCTGCCGTGGACACCTGAGCAAAGAGTTGATCAGCCGGTTCAAACTGGATGCCGATTCCGACCCCCAGGCCTATGGTATAGGCATCAAGGAGCTATGGCAGGTTGCACCCGGCAAGTGCAAACCGGGACTTGTGAATCACAGCATTGGCTGGCCCCTGGACACGAAAACCTACGGTGGTAGTTTTATCTACCATATGGACAAGGATCGCGTTGCCGTCGGATTTGTCTGTGCGCTGGACTATTCTGATCCTGAATTCTCGCCTTTCGAGGCCTTCCAGCAATTCAAACACCACCCGAGTATCAAGCCGCTGTTTGAAGGCGGCGAGATCCTTTCTGGTGGTGCACGTACCATTATCGAGGGTGGAGCCCAGTCGTTGCCAAAGGTCGAAATGCCCGGCGCACTTTTGATCGGCGATGCCGCCGGTCTGCTCAACCTGCCCAAGATCAAGGGCACCCACCAGGCCATCCGGTCCGGTATGCTGGCAGCAAGCCATATCGCGGAAAAGGGTAATGGTGAAGGCTTTGACGAGGCCCTGCGGGTTTCGCCGATCATGAAAGAGCTACATAAAGTACGTAACATCCGGCCCGGCTTCAATAAGGGTCTGTGGCGTGGTTTGATCACCGCAGCCATTGAAACCGTAACCGCCGGCAAACTACCCCGTACGTTGCGCAATCACGCCGATTACTCTTCTTTAACCAAGTTAAAAGATATGAAACCGGTAGACCGCCACTGGGTGAAACGTGAACTCGCACCGCGTGACCGCCTGGCTTCGGTGTATTTCGCCGCAACCGATCATGATGAAAACCAGCCCGTGCATCTACAGATTCTCGAACCGGATGTCTGTATTACCCGCTGCGCTGAAGAATATGACCACCCCTGCACACGTTTTTGCCCGGCGAACGTATACGAAATGGTTGAAGATGCAGAAACCGCTGCGGGTAAACGTCTGCAGATCAATGCCGCGAACTGTGTGCATTGTAAAACCTGCGATATCAAGGATCCGTACCAGATTATTAACTGGGTCACGCCTGAAGGTGGCAGTGGACCTAATTACCAGAATCTATAAACAAAGATTAAATACAAAGGAATTACCATGAAAATACTGGTTGGCATAAAACGCGTCGTAGATTACAACGTGCGTATTCGCGTAAAACCCGACGGCAGCGGTGTTGATACCGACGGTGTAAAAATGAGCATTAACCCGTTCGATGAGATCGCGCTGGAAGAGGCATTGAGAATTCGTGAAGCCGGACTGGCGGAAGAAGTTATCGTTGTCAGCCTGGGTGGCAATGAATGCCAGCAACAATTACGAACCGGTCTGGCCATGGGAGCCGACAGAGCTATTCAGATTAACACCGGTGAGAGATTGCAGCCTTTGACCATTGCACGTGCTTTTCTCAAGCTCGTTGAAAAAGAGCAACCGGGCCTGGTTATTCTTGGCAAGCAGGCCATTGACGATGACAACTCGCAGACTGCGCAGATGTTAGCCGCCCTTTGGGACCGGCCACAGGCCACGTTTGCTTCAAAAATGACGCTGTCCGGAGAAACCGTAACCGTCGTTCGCGAGGTGGATGCAGGCCTTGAGACCATCGAGGTTGACCTTCCTGCGGTAATTTCCGTGGATTTACGTCTTAACGAACCACGTTTCGTCAAGCTGCCCGACATCATGAAAGCCAAACGCAAACCACTGGATGTGATCGAACTGGATGAGCTGGGTGTAACCCCTGAGAATGACTTGCAGGTATCTCACTACACACCACCACCCGTAAGAAGCAAAGGCATTATCGTAGAAAGCGCGGCAGAACTGGTCGCTGAACTTAAAAACCGCGGACTGGTATAAGAGAATCATCATGAGCAGAACATTAATCATCGCAGAACACGACGGACACAACCTCAACGCCAGCACCGCAAAAAGCGCAAGTTGTGCGGCGGCCCTGGGTCACGACTTCGATATTGTTGTCATGGGACAATCGGTTGACGGTATCGCCGCCGAGGCGGCAGCCATTGATGGCGCAGTAACCGTTTTTGCCGTTAACGCCGAACACCTGGCGAATCCATTGGCCACCAACCACGCAACTGAAGTGGTTTCCATGGCAGCTGACTACAGTCACATCCTGGGACCATCGACAACCTATGGCAGAGACCTTATGCCACGCATTGCAGCACTTTTGGGGGTCAACCAGGTCAGCGACATTTCGGCCGTTGAAGACGCCTACCACTTTAAACGTCCGATATACGCAGGCAATGCCATCGTCGATGTACATGCGCCCGAGAGCGTCAAAATGGTCGCAACTGCCCGCGTCGCTTCCTGGAAGGCGGCTGGCTCCAACGGAAGTGCTACGGTTGAAAACCGTTCCGCCAGTTCCCAGGTCAGTGCGCATACCCGTTATGTCAAGCAGGAGTCAGGTGGTGGTGAACGTCCCGATCTGCAATCGGCAGCCCGTGTCATATCAGGTGGCCGGGCATTAGCCAGCAAGGAAAACTTTGACCTGATTTACGGCTTGGCTGATCTGATGGGTGCGGGTGCCGGTGCTTCCCGTGCAGCCGTTGATGCCGGCTATTGCCCCAACGACATGCAGGTAGGTCAGACCGGCAAGATCATCTCTCCTGATCTGTACATCGCTTTCGGTATATCAGGCGCCATACAGCACATCACGGGCATCAAGGATGCCGGAACCATCGTTGCCGTCAATAAGGATGCGGACGCGCCAATTTTCGAGGTGGCAGATATCGGCCTGGTCGCTGATCTGTTCAACGTGATACCAGAGTTGAATCAGTTACTGGGCTGAATGACACTGAGACATTCAAGCAAGAACAGCGCATGACCCAGGCCCTCTGGTCGCCGACTGCCCGGCGCAAGCAGGATGCCAATATCAATCGCTTCATGCGACTGATCAGGCGGGAACGTGACCCGGGGGTTGTCGACTATCAGAGCCTGTATCGTTTCTCGATAAATTCACCAAAAGCGTTCTGGCGTGCCATCTGGGAGTTTGGCGGGGTTATTGGCTCTGCAGGACCGCGAACCGTTGAGCAGTTTGACCGCATGCCCGGTGCGACGTGGTTTCCGGATGCCAGTCTTAATTTTGCCGAGAACCTGCTTCGCTACCGGGATGACCGGGCAGCATTGGTTTTTACATCGGAAACCGGCGAAAAATCCACGTTGACGTATCGGCAGCTATACCGGCAGGTAGCAGGTATTGCATCCGCCATGCGGGAGTCAGGTGTTGAAGCGGGTGATCGCGTCGCAGCGTACATGCCAAACTTACCTGAAACCATTATTGCCATGCTGGCAACCACCAGCATCGGTGCCATCTGGTCATCATGCTCACCTGATTTCGGTATCAGCGGTGTAGTTGACCGGCTGGGCCAGATTCAGCCAAAAGTCCTGTTTTGTGCGGCAGCTTACAGCTATAACGGCAAACGGCATGACTGCCTCGCAAAGGTAAGTGAAATACAGAAGCAGATCGACAGTATTCAAAAAGTCATCGTTACACCTTATGTTGATTCGGCACCCGATCTCGGCGGTCTGGAAAATGCTGAATTGCTGTCATCATTCAGTCACGATGATGTCGATGAAATTGAATTTGCCCGCCTGCCCTTCGACCACCCTGTCTATATTCTCTATTCATCAGGCACCACCGGCGTACCCAAGTGTATTACGCACGGCGCGGGCGGCACCCTGCTTCAGCATTTGAAAGAACTGGTGCTGCACACGGACCTGAAACGCCGCGACCGTTTCTTCTATTTCACCACCTGTGGCTGGATGATGTGGAACTGGATGGTCAGTGGCCTGGCGACCGGTGCCACACTGGTACTGTACGAAGGCTCGCCCTTCTACCCCGGCCCGTCTGCCATGTTTGACCTGGTCGATGAGCAGAAAATCACCATCTTCGGTACCGGGGCCAAGGCCATATCCGCCTGGCAAAAGGCCGGGGTCAAACCCCGTGAAACCCATTCCCTGGACTCGCTTAAAACCATACTATCCACCGGCTCACCACTGGCACCCGAGAGCTTTGATTACGTATACCGGGATATCAAGACAGACTTGTGTCTATCCTCCATCATCGGCGGCACCGACATCGTGTCCTGTTTCGCGCCCGGGTGCCCGATATTGCCAGTCTATCGAGGTGAAATACAATGCCTCGGACTCGGCATGGCGGTCAAGATTTGCCGGGACGATGGCAGCTATGCCGATGTCGACGAGACCGGCGAACTGTGCTGTGTACAGAGCTTTCCTTCGATGCCGGTTTATTTCTGGGGCGACCCGGATGGCAGCAAATATCACGCCGCTTATTTCGAGCAGTACCCCAACGCGTGGGCGCATGGTGACTTCGCCAAAATTACCGAACATGGCGGAATGGTCATTTTCGGACGCTCGGATGCAACCCTGAACCCGGGCGGTGTACGTATCGGCACAGCCGAGATCTACCGGCAGGTAGAAAGCCTGGACGAGATTCTGGAAAGCATCTGTATCGGCCAGGACTGGGACGACGATGTGCGGGTGGTTCTGTTTGTGTGTTTGCGAGATGGGCTGATGCTGGATGAAGGCTTACAAACGCGGATACGAAAGGTCGTACGTGACAATGCCACTCCCAGGCATGTACCGGCACGCATTGTCCAGGTGAGTGATATTCCGCGTACGGTTAGTGGGAAAATCGTCGAGTTGGCTGTTAGGAACGTGGTTCACGACCGACCAGTTAAAAATACAGACGCGCTGGCTAACCCGGAAGCGCTGGAGTTGTACAAGAACCTGCCTGAACTTCAATCGTAGACAGTACTTCTTCAACGCAGAAACTCCAGTTCCCTACAAAGGAGCGGAGGGGCGCTTGGGTGGGGGCATTGACTACCAGGACACGCCGCGCGTACGTCCCTGTAGTCTCTTCCTCGACGTCCTGTCTCGTAAGGTCCTGGTAGTCAATGCCCCCACCCAAGCTTCAGCCTAACCGCAGTACATCCATCTGAAACCAATAATCTTTGATTGGCCACAAAGCCGAGGATGTACAGTACCTCTCTTCTGGACCTTACGAGACAGGACGTCGAGGATGAGCGCGCATGGATGCTTTAAAGCGTGTCCAGAAGAGAGGTACTGTGCAGCCTTGGCGCCCACAATAGAAAGCGTTAATTATTATGTGGTGGAAGCAAAATATATAAATGGATCAAGACACGGTGCGTAACTAGTTACGCACCCTACAGGACGGATTCCAGTTCGGCGATCAGGTCGTTGACGTCTTCGACTCCGACTGACAAACGTATCAGCGAATCTGTGATGCCTATTTTGGCGCGTTTTTCCGGTGGTACGGATGCGTGGGTCATGATGGCCGGGTGATTGATCAGGCTTTCCACGCCACCCAGGCTCTCGGCCAGTGAGAACAAACGGCATCCTTCGAGCATCTTTTTGGCAGCAGGCAGACCGCCTTTCAGGTCAATACTGATTATGCCGCCACCCATGCCGCCCATTTGGGACATGGCAAGATCATGCTGCGGGTGTGATTCCAGACCAGGGTAGATTGTTTTGGCAACGGAAGGATGTTTTTCAAGCCAGCCTGCGATCTGCAGCGAGTTCTGACAGTGTGCGTTCATTCTCAGGGCCAGTGTCTTCAATCCGCGCATCGCCAGGAAACTGTCAAAGGGACCCTGTATTCCACCGATGGAATTATGCAGATACCAAAGCCTTTCTCCCAGTTCATCATCAGCAACCACGGCAACACCACCGACCATGTCTGAGTGACCATTCAAAAACTTGGTAGCAGAATGCACGACAATGTCGGCACCCAGTTCCAGTGGTCTTTGTAACATGGGTGAAGCAAAGGTGTTATCAACTACCAGTAGCGCACCGTGTTGGCGGGCAACTTCGGCAACTGCAGCAATATCAACGATTTTTAACATCGGGTTGGTCGGTGTCTCCAACCAGATCATGCGGGTGTCTGGACGCATGGCAGCCTTTAAGGCAGTCATATCATCAATCGCGGCAAAGCTGAACTTCAACCCCGCTGAGCGTTTACGCACATTGTTGAAAAGCCGGAAACTGCCGCCGTACAGGTCGTCAATGGCCACCACATGATCACCGGAATCCAGCAGTTCCAGAACGGTCGCTGTTGCAGCCATTCCTGATGCAAATGCTAACCCCCGGCTACCACTCTCCAAATCCGCTATGCATTTCTCGTAGGCGTCGCGTGTCGGGTTGTGACTGCGTGAATACTCCCAACCCTGATGATCACCCGGGCTCTTCTGCACATAGGTCGAGGTTGCATAGATAGGTGTCATGATGGCACCGGTTGACGGGTCGGGTTGTTGCCCGGCATGAATAGCACGGGTTGCAAGCTGATGTTTAATCGGGTGTTTCATTTCAAAATTCCAGATCCGGTGAGAAAATCAATGATCGGCTTTTCGCCGGAGATAGTTCAGTAAGTCAACACGGGTAATCAGACCCAGAAAGCGTCCGCCATCTTTCACAATGGCCACATAATCCTTGTTGAAAATAGGCATCAGCTTGTCAATGGGATCGTCCACCTCGACAATCGCAAGCTCGGTGACCATGGCTGTGCTGACAGGGTTGTTAAAACAATCATTGGATTGCCCCACCGCCAGCAGGATATCCGATTCATCGATGAAACCAACGATATTTCTGTTTTCGATGACCGGCAACTGTGAAACGTCATACAACTTCATACGGCTATAGGCGTTGGCCAAAGGCTCATCGGGGCCAACGGTGATAGTATCATTCGATTCGAACGGCCTTGCGATCAGGTCACGCAGGTCGCCGTGTTGTTTCGCCTTTATGAAGCCCTGGTCGCGCATCCAGAAGTCGTTGTACATCTTTGAAAGATAGCGATTGCCCGTGTCGCAGGCAAAGGTGAGTACATTTTTGTGTTCGGTCTGCTCCCGGCAATACTTTAAAGCAGCCGCCACAAGTGTGCCGGATGATGAACCACCCAGAATGCCTTCCTTGTTCAATAACTCCCTTCCGGTGAGCATACTTTCAGCATCGCTGATGGCGTAGGCCTTTGCGACATGCGTGAAATCACTGATGCTGGGCAGGAAGTCTTCACCGATACCCTCGACCAGCCAACTACCCGATTTATCTGACAGTACACCGTCATTGATGTACTCGGCCAGAATCGAACCGACGGGATCAGCCAGCACGAGTTCCAGGTCGGGCGCCGCTTTTTCAAAAAACCGTGACAAGCCAGTTACGGTACCACTCGAACCGACACCCAGAACAATGGCATCCAGATCATGATCCATCTGCTCCCAGATCTCAGGGCCGGTGACATCCTCATGAGCATTTGGGTTTGACGGGTTACCGAACTGATTGATGAAGAACGCGCCCTCAATGTCGTTGGCCATCGACTGCGCCAGGTCCTGGTAGTACTCAGGATGGCCCTTGGCTACATCCGACCGCGTCAGGACAACCCGTGCACCCATGGCTTTGAGGTTAGAAATTTTTTCACGGCTCATTTTGTCTGGAATAACCAGGATCAGCTTATAGCCTTTTTGTGCCGCAACAAGTGCGAGTCCGAGGCCCGTGTTCCCTGCTGTGCCCTCCACTAAAGTCGCACCCGGGCTGATTAAACCGGCATTCTCGGCATCTTCTATCATTCTCAAACCAATACGATCTTTAACCGAACCACCCGGGTTCTGACTCTCCAGCTTGATGTAGAGGCTGCATGGACCGGTGTCCAGGTGGTTGATGCGCACAACGGGAGTGTTTCCAATCAGGTCAAGAACTGAGTCATAAACTTGCATGACAATATTTGCTCCAGGTAAAAAAAACGGTCGGGAGGAGTCCCGACCGTACTGTATTGCATTTGAGAATTTTTTTCAGGCTTGGGCTGCGGTGATTAGCACTGCCAGCTTATCCTTGATCCAAAGCTTCTCTTTTTTCAGTTTATTCAATGCCAGATCTCCCATCGGAGCCGTTCCCAGTTCTGCTGCGGTAACTCGCTTGTCAAGTTCCTGGTGGCGCTTGTAATTCCGACGAAAGTCATCGTTATCTTTGATCAGCTCTTCTAATAAATCCTGATGGTGTTCAAACATACTTTTACTCCTTTGAGGGATTACCCACGCGTTTTAGCAGGCCGCAATCCAGTGTCCTGATAAAAGGTGGTGTTGAAATCGTGAGGTTGTGTGAAAGGGTGTAGCAAATATAAGAATCAAGCAGCGAGAAACTTTGGGCTCTCGCTGCCATTAGTCGGAAACTCCGATTTTGAATGCTAATATAACCATTGCGATGGGCTAACATTAGCGCAAAGTTTGGTTTCTGGCAAGCGACAAATTCGACTACGCACTCTGTTACATGAATTACGATTCGCAGGTCCGGATTAACCCTTGGATATGACCTGCACCCGTCTTAAATTATCAGTTATCCAAAAGTATTACATCGACACGCCGGTTACGTGCACGCCCGTCTTCATCCTCATTACTGGCGATTGGAAAATCTTCACCCATGCCTAACGAGGAGATCCGGTCACTGGCAACACCCATACTGATAAGAGTTTCCATAACCGCCTGCGCCCGCTGTTCGGAGAGCAGCAAATTAACATCGGCATCCCCCAGGGAATCCGTATGACCCTCGACACGAATTTTTTTATCAGGCTCGGTTTGTAACAGGTCCACCACTTCCTCGAGACTGGAACGTCCACCTTCAACCAACGTCGCCTGACCAGAAGCGAACAGGACATCACCCAAAGTTACAACCACACCACTCTCGGTTTCACGCAATTGCAGATTTTCCAATTGCCGCGTCAATGATGTCACCTGCTGGCTGGCCAAGTCCGCTTCAAGGCGGGCATATTCAGCCTCAGATGCCCGGGATTTCGCCAGACGGCGTGCCTGGTCAGCCTCCTCGGCAGACAGCTCAGCTGCACGTGCAGATTCAGCCTCTTTCTGCAATGCCGATTCCCTTTCGTCCCGTGCCCGCTGCGCGTCTTCGGCAGTGGTCGCAACCAGCAACCGGGCCTGTTCAGCATCCTTCCTGGCATTATCGGCTTCAAGTTGACTGGCTTTGATCAACATCGCACTGTTCTCTCTCTCAAGCTCATCCAGAACTTGCTCATGCTGTCCCCGCTCAGCCACGGTTCGTGCAATTTGGATACGCCGATCAGCCATGTAGACCAGGTAGGAGCGGTACAGGTCATCACCGCTGGCCAACTCGGCGTTTCGCAACGCGCGCTCCGCCTCTCCCAAAGCCAGTGGGGCATACCCTGCCAGCTCGGGATTTGATTTCAACTCGTCAAGTTCACCACGGACCCTATCGAGCGCAAGATCCTTTTTTGGCGCCGCAACACAAGCGGAAAGCAGAACCAGTATCAACATCAGTGCAATTTTTGTGAGTCTGCGGTTCATTTGTATTCATCCCCAAAACTCGCACGCAACCTCTCGTCAAGCTCCGCATTGCTTTTACGTAACTCATTCACCCGGCGTCTTGACTTGGCCGTGCGTGACTTCTCCATCGCAAGCTCCGAGTTGATTTCAGACTCATCCACGAGGTATACGGCTACTGCATACTTTTCTTTTTCAAAACCTTTTCTTGCACTCTCAAGCTTTTCACGCGCAAAGCGCATCTCAACCGGCGCAAACTCATCCCCGCCGACCGCTTCGGCCGCCTGGATGGCCTGTTCCGCAGTTTCGAGAATCGAGGGATCGGGGCGCACCGTTGCGCACGCAGTGAAGACTAAACAAACTAAAGCAATCAAAATGGGTTTCATGAGGAATACCTAAAAAATATCTGTTAATTATGACTCAACAACAACCAAGGTTGAAGTCCTAAGACATTCTACCCTCAAAGCGGTTCAGCATCCGGTTGATTTTCCGGTGCCGCCTTGATAAAGGCCGGGAGTACCCGGCACCGTGCGACAATTTCACTGATCGCCGGAAACATCGACATATCCGTATCGAATCTCTGCGCATTGTAAACCTGGGGCACCAGGAAACACTCAAATAAACCGGGACGCTCACCATAATAAACGGATTGCTTGGATCGTCTATCATTTATGTGTTGTTCGATAGCGGTAAACCCCTCACTCATCCAATACTGCATCCAGGCAAGCGAATCCACGGCACCACCAGATTGATCCTTCAGGAATTTCTGCACACGAAGGTTGTTGAGAGGATGAATTTCACAGGCAACCTGTAACACGAGAGATCGAACCCGTGCGCGCCCGAGGGGGTCATCAGGTAATAAAGGATGAGATTCGAAACATTCGTCCAGGTACTCACAAATAGCCAGGGACTGGGTCAACACGTCACCTTCGTGCTCCAATACCGGTACAAGACCTTGTGGGTTAACCAGGCGGTACTTCCCGGCATGTTGCTCACCCCCGTTCCGGACCAGGTGTACCGGAACTGTAGTGAATTCAAGCCCTTTAAGATGTAATGCTATTCGAACCCGGTAAGCTGCCGAACTACGCCAATAGCTGTATAGCGTCAGTTGAGAACCTTCTTCAGGTTTCATAAGGCACTATTTTTTGCTCTATGGCACCGAATATTGAAACCCCCTGCGTATCAAACATTTCAATACGTATTGTATCGCCGAATTTCATAAATGATGTAGATGGTTTGCCGTCCGCAATGATTTCCAGCATGCGGATCTCCGCCAGGCAGGAAGCGCCTTTGGTCGTGTCTTCATTGGCAATGGTACCGGAACCTACAATGGTACCAGCCGCCAACGGGCGGGTCTTTGCGGCGTGCGCAAGCAGTTGGGCAAAATTGAATTGCATATCCACACCAGCTTCAGGATCACCAAAAAAAGCACCATTGAGTGTACTGTGCAAAGGTAGTGACAACTTGCTGTCCTGCCAATGCTCACCCAGTTCATCCGGTGTTACCAGCACGGGCGAAAGTGCGGAGCGGGGTTTGGACTGTAAAAAGCCAAAGCCTTTTGCCAGCTCCCCGGGAATCAGGTTTCTCAGACTGACATCGTTGATCAAGCCAATTAACTGGATATAGGCTCCCGCATCCTCTGCAGTAACCGCCATTGGCACATCATCGGTTATAACAATGATTTCAGATTCGAAATCAATACCATAATCCTCACTCACCACAGGTACCGGATCACGGGGTGCCAGAAAGCCGGCAGATGTCGCCTGGTACATCAAGGGGTCAACGTAAAATGACTCCGGAACCTCGGCGCCACGCGCCTTACGTACCCGCTCCACATGGGGCAAGTACGCGCTGCCATCAACAAACTCGAAAGCCCGGGGTAACGGTGCAGCCAGTGCATTGATATCCATTACCTGGATATCGCCGCATGTTCCCTGGTTCAGTTCTTCATAACGCGAATTAAGTCTTGGTGCGGCCTGCTGCCAGTTATCAAGTGCTGCCTGAAGCGTTGGTGCTATGTCCGCGACGGACACGTAGTGCGATAGGTCACGGCTAACGACAATCAGGCTGCCATCCCGACCGCCCTTTTTCAAAGAGGCAAGTTTCATGATTTAAGCGTACTCCGTGTATTACAGATTTTCCGACACAAACCGGACAATCAATTGTAATGGATTTTGGACGGGTACGCGGTCTCCGAATAACTTCAGTGTGTACGTAATGCCACTTCGCGAATTGGAGTATGTGGCCGTCTCTGGGCAAAACACACCCCGGTTGCATCGCCGGCAAGAACCGAACCGGTTTGTTCGCCGCTTTGCGGGTCGATTATCAGCAACTCCCGGCCACCATCTACAAAAATTTTGCCGCTATCCAGGTCGATGGCAATCTGATCGATACCGAAATACTCGGCAGAAAAAGATACAGCCCGAACCCAGTCAGCCTTCATCTCTCCATTAAACGGATTAAAGGTAAATGCTTCTATCGTATGAGTGGTTCTGACATAAAGGCGGTCGCCTGACCGGTTGAACACCGCAGACACGGCAGTCCCGCCTTGCAAAGCGGCAAAATCTGCTTTTTTGAGTCCCGGCAAGGTAAACGAGGTCAAGCCCGAGTTACGATCAAGCAGTACACCGGCTTTTGAGCCAGGTGCACAACTGCCATTATTGGGTTGCGCTCCGCTACTCAGACGGTTTCCGCCAAGCCGCAGTTCACCATCAGATCCTATTCGGGCATCGTACATCGCGTTATCAAGAGGCTTGGCTAACGTGTTTCCATAAGTTGTGGTTACCAACAAGGTACCATCGTCACAAAACTCAGCCGAAGTATGGTCCAGAAATGGTGTGCTCGTGGCCACTTCAGTCTGTTTGTCAGTGTCAATAATTGATAAGGGCTCATAGATATGACCCGCTCCGGTACTGACAAGCAAGCTTCCATCCGGGCTAAGTGACATGTCTACACCGGCGTTGCTGATTTCAATGCTGGAAATATCAACATCATTACCTGTAGCAGCATCTGCAAAATTGAAAACTGAAATATTACGACCGGCATTACTGGAAAAACCCGTAGATTCATCCCTGCTCAGGGTACAGTCGCCACTGATTTGACCGAAGGAACCGGCCAGGCTGGCAACGATGGTACCGGAGTCGGCGTCAAACAGGCGCAATTCGTTAGACTCATTATCAGTAACCATTCCCAGGGAGGCAGCGCATGCGGTTTGAGCACCCATACACAAACCCAGAATCGCCGCGAATACACTCACTGCGCTTCTGAAATAGCGGGAATCCTTACCCGGCCTTTTCTTACAAACGTGAATTAAACCACCCATTGAAACCTCCATGTTTCATCAGATTGGTAAGCACCTCCACGAAATCCAGGGAGGGTATTGTGCTGCTCGTGCTGCCTTGCACAAGCATGGTGTCAAATTTCAGGGATAACGATCAGATGGGGCAATCCCTTGTTCAAAACTTCAACCAGCGTCCTGCCAATCTCCATATAAGTTACACGAACTTATAATTAGTTTCCAATATGCAACATAAAGCAAAAATTTTCTACTGTAAGAACTGCCAGATATTTTTTGTCATTATACGGCGTAGTTCAACCGGCACTTGTAGCATAATGCACCATCATTAACATACTGATGAAATTCACAAGAACCACGGAGCAATGACTACATGGAGTTTATTTCCATCCTGATCTGGCTGATGCAAATTGCACTTATCATTCATGTATTTAAGAGCGGTGCCAGTCGTTTTTGGATTTTGATCCTTATTTTTATGCCGTTAATAGGTGGCCTCGCCTACTTTGTTATCGAACTGCTGCCACAATTAAGCGGCAGCATAACCGGGCAAAGAGCGGTAAGAAGTGTTAAGCAAACCCTGAACCCTGGTGCTGACTTGAGACACCATGAGGCTGCCTGGAACCAATCGCCCAACGTTGATAATGGGCGGCGCTACGCCGAAGCACTGATGGATGCCGGAAAAACAGTTGAAGCTGAAGCCATCATTACCGGTGCCCTGAAAGGCCTTTTTAAAACTGAACCTACATTATTACAGCTCAATGCCCGGCTTCAGTTTGAAAGCAATCGCTCAGCGGAAGCCGTTCAGACCCTGGAGACTTTACAGGAACACAACCCTGACTTCCGGTCCGCTGACGGGCATTTGCTGTATGCACGTGCACTTGAGGCACAGGGCAGGATCAATGACGCCATCAAGGAGTACTCCGCCGTCTCAGGATATTACCCGGGAGTGGAGGCAAGGTATCGACTCGCACATTGCCTCGAAATTGCCGGGAAACACCCCGCCGCAGCTGCCGAGTTTGAATCCATACTCAACGATGCAAAACTCGCCCCTCCACATTTTCGCAAAAGTCAAAAAGAGTGGCTGGATGCAGTCAGGAATGAAATGGCACAAAACGGCTGATTCCCAAAACACGTAAATGAATGTGAAACGGGCAAAAACAATTGCCCATTCTGCCCATATCTGGTATAAAGCCCTGCTCTCTGGCTCATGCAGGTTGTGACCGGAAATCGAGGTGTCGAAATTAACAGGGTTTTCCCGTTGATTACACGTCACCAAATACACACACATACCGCAACCGTTCGGTTGGGTGCCTTGAAAAATCAAGGTTTCCGAACAGGGTATGTGGAGGACTAACCCGGAAAATCAGCGATGCCAGATTGTAAATCATTGGCTGCTGTGCTTCTGCTATGTAAAGGATATATGTAATGCCAAATGTAACTATGCGCCAAATGCTTGAAGCCGGCGTTCACTTCGGTCATCAAACCCGTTACTGGGACCCCAAAATGGCTCCGTATATTTTTGGAGCACGTGGAAAAATCCACATCATTAACCTTGAGAAATCCCTGCCCCTGTTGTTAGACGCCATGAATTTCATCGGCGGCATCGCGGCAAAGCGTGGCAGCGTCATTTTTGTCGGTACCAAGCGGGCCGCTTCAAAATCAGTAATGGAAGAAGCTACACGTTGTGGCATGCCTTACGTTTCTCACCGTTGGCTGGGCGGCATGTTGACCAATTTCCGCACCATCCGTCAATCCATCAAGCGTCTGCGTCAAATTGAGAAAATGGAAGAGGAAGGTAGTTTCGCACGTTTGCTGAAGAAAGAAGTTCTGCAACTGACACGTGAGCGGGACAAGCTTGAAAAAACCCTCGGTGGTATCAAGGATATGAAAAACCTGCCTAGCGCCATGTTTGTTGTGGATGTAGGCCACGAAGACATCGCAGTGAAAGAGGCTCGTAAACTGGGTATTCCGGTCATTGGAGTCGTTGATACAAACTGCTCGCCCAATGATATTGACTATGTTATCCCGGGTAACGATGACGCGATTCGCTCCGTTCGTCTTTACACACAATTGGCAGCGGATGCGGTACTTGAAGGCCGTGCATCAGTTCCTCACTTTGAAGAAGGTGATGAGTTTGTAGAACTGGACGAGTACGGAAACCCGGTCAAACGTTCTGCCAAAGCTCCGAAGGCCAAAGCTGAGAAGGCACCACAGAAAAAGGTTGCCAAGAAGGTAGTTACCAAGAAGGCGCCTGCCGCTATTGCCGCTGACGCTGTTGAAGAGGTACAGGCCAAAGCAGCAGATGTTGCTGAAAAGGTTGAAGCCAAGACCGAAGAGGTTGTAGAGACCGCAAAAGCCAAAGCAACAGATGTTGCTGAGAAGGTTGAAGCCAAGACAGAAGAGGTTGTGGAAGCCGCAAAGGCCAAAGCAACAGATGTTGCTGATAAGGTTGAGGCCAAAACCGAAGAGGTTGCGGAAGCCGCAAAAGCCAAAGCAACCGATGTTGCTGATAAGGTTGAAGCCAAGGCCAAAAAGGCTGTGAAAACCGCAAAAGCCAAAGCAGCGGATGTTGCTGAAAAGGTTGAAGCCAAAGCCACGGAAGCTGTGAAAACCGCAAAAGCCAAAGCAGCAGATGTTGCTGACAAGGTTGAAGCCAAGGTTGCTGAAAAAGCAGAAGCCGTAGCAGAAAAAGTTTCAGAAAAGGCGGAAGAAGTTAAGGCAAAAGCAGCTGCCACCACCAAGAAAAAAGTCGCCAAGAAAAAGGCAGCTAAGAAAACAACTGCAAAAAAAGACGACTGAAGACTGAAACGGAACACCCCGCCTCGCGGCGGGTTACCAACCCGGCACTGGTGTCGGATTTTCTAGATTGAATTGAAGAAGGAATAGGAAAATGGCAGTAACTGCCTCAATGGTAAAAGAACTTCGCGAGCGCACTGGCGCTGGCATGATGGAGTGCAAAAAAGCACTGGTTGAAACCGATGGTGATCTGGACGCGGCAGTGGAGTTTCTGCGCAAGTCCGGGCTCGCACAAGCTGACAAGAAGGCTTCGAGAATTGCTGCTGACGGCCGGATCGCACTGGCAAGCAAAGAAGACCGCTCTGAAGTTGTGATGGTGGAAATCAACTGTGAGACTGACTTTGTTGCCAAGGATGCAAATTTCCTGGCATTCACTGATGCAGTGGCCAGCAATGCCCTTGCCGCGTCAGCTGATGATGTGGAAGCCATCATGGCAACAGAATTTGATGGCACAAGCCTTGAGAGTGCGCGCCAGGCACTGGTCACCAAGATCGGTGAGAACATCCAGGTAAGACGCATGGCCCGGATGACGGGTTGTAACAACGTCGGCGCCTACATTCACGGTGGGCATATCGGAGTCATGGTCGATCTCGAAGGCGGCGGTGAAGAACTGGCTCGTGACATCGCCATGCACATCGCTGCTCTGAACCCGGCTTTTATTGACGTTGATGATGTTCCAGCCGATGTTCTTGAGAAAGAAAAGCAATTCCTTATCTCTCAGGCAGCTGACAGCGGAAAACCGGCCGACATTATTGAAAAAATGGTGTCAGGACGTATGCGCAAACATCTGTCAACCATAACCCTGCTGGGTCAGGACTTTGTAAAGGACGGCGATATCACTGTTGCCAAGTTGCTTAAACAGAACGATGCCAAAGTGAAGTCATTTACCCGTCTGGTGGTTGGCGAGGGCATCGAGAAAAAAGTTGATAACTTTGCAGACGAAGTCATGCAACAGGTGAAGGGTGGGTAAACCCGCCTATCAGCGCATTCTTCTGAAACTTAGCGGTGAAGCGCTGCTGGGTGACGAGGACTATGGCATTGATCCGGTCATCATTGGCCGGATTGCCAATGAAATTCTTGAAGTACGTAAAACCGGTGTGCAAGTGGCCATCGTTATCGGTGGTGGCAATATATTCCGAGGTGCCGGATTAGCTGAATCCGGTATAGATCGCGTTACCGGCGACCACATGGGTATGCTGGCGACGCTGATGAACTCGCTGGCACTACAGGACGCCATGGAAAATGCCGGCGTCGATGCACGTGTCATGTCCGCCATTTCCGTGCACGCAGTCAGTGAAGATTATATTCGTCGCCGCGCAACCCGGCACCTTGAAAAAGGGCGCGTTGTTGTTATCGCCGGTGGCACGGGTAACCCGTTTTTTACCACCGACACCGCCGCTGCTCTCAGGGCAATAGAGGTGGGTGCTGATATCGTACTGAAGGCCACCAAGGTCGATGGTGTGTATTCCGCGGATCCCAATATTGATAAAAACGCAAAAATGCACGATTCCCTCAGCTACGATGAGGTAATTGAAGGCAAGCTTAAAGTCATGGATACCAACGCTATCGTGCTGTGCCGCGACCAGAAAATGCCAATCCGGGTTTTCAATGTTTTCGGAGTTGGTAACCTGATGAAAATAGTCCAGGGTGAGAAAGTCGGCACCATTATCAGCTGAGGGTTTTACTGCTTTCGGTATTCTGACAGTCTGTCGGTTTTTCCATACGACTGAAGGGATGCAGGAGGTAGAGCACCAAGAGTAGGTGTTTGAGGCGACGCAGGAGCAGTTGCCGAGCAGATCATGTCAAATCCGACAGGCTCCCAGGTAACTTCTTCACATTTTGCTGCTAAAATTGCCCATGAAACTGTTCAAGCGGTGAAAACGTTGGTCTTTATTGCCGCATAATGACATCTTTAAACACTCACGCAAAGCCGGTAAAAGGGAGAAAAAAATGATTGAAGATATTAAAAAAGATACCAGAATTCGTATGTCCAAGTCCCTGGACTCGCTACGAACCGAACTGGCCAAAATACGCACCGGGCGTGCACATCCGAGCTTACTGGAGCATGTACAGGTTGACTATTACGGCAGCCAGGTCCCTATCAGCCAGGCTGCCAATGTCTCAATCGAAGATTCGCGCACACTTGCAGTTACCGCATGGGACAAAAGCATGGTGCAAACACTGGAAAAGGCGATCATGAAGTCGGATCTCGGTTTGAATCCGGTAACTGCCGGTACAATAATCCGGATCCCCCTGCCCCCGTTAACCGAAGAAAGAAGAATTTCTTTGGGTAAGGTGGTACATAGTGAAGGCGAAAACGCCAAGATCGCCATTCGAAATATCCGTCGGGACGCAAACAATCACGTCAAGGAGTTGTTGAAGAGCAAGGATATTTCCGAGGACGATGATCACCGGGCCGAATCTGACATACAGCAGCTAACTGACACCCATGTTAAACAGGTCGATGAGGTAGTTGCGGTGAAAGAACAGGAACTGATGGAGTTTTGAATCCTGTTCACGAAGGCTATTTCAAGCACTCATGACTTTGCCAGCCATCACCCCCGGACACATTGCCATTGTCATGGATGGGAATGGCCGTTGGGCCAAAAAACGTAATCGCCCGCGCAGCATGGGGCACCAGGCCGGACTCAAGGCGCTGAAAAAGGTCATCCAGCATTGCGTGCGTCTGGAAATTAAAACATTGACTGTTTTCGCTTTCTCCAGCGAGAACTGGAACCGGCCGGAAGGTGAGGTTTCCCGTCTAATGGAAATATTTTTACGGGCACTGGATAAAGAGGTCGATGAGCTTCACAAAAATGGCGTATGCGTGCGCTTTATAGGCGACATCACTGCCTTCAAACCCGTCATTCAGACCAAAATGTTGGCCGCTCAAACGCTGACGTCCGGTAACACCAGGCTGACAGCCAATGTTGCGGTTAACTATGGCGGGCGCTGGGAAATCACCCAGGCCGCCATACGCCTGGCCAAAGCCGTGACTGAGGGCCGTTTATCCCTCAACAATGTTGATGAACCGGAGTTTGCAAAGTTTCTCGCTCTGGCAGATTCATCGGACCCGGACTTGTTTATCCGTACCGGCGGCGAAATGCGTATCAGCAATTTTCTGCTATGGCAGTCTGCCTACACGGAGTTTTATTTCACACCCGTTTTATGGCCGGACTTTGACGAACAGAGCCTTGAGCAGGCCGTCGCTGCTTTTCAGTCACGTGAAAGACGCTTTGGGCGGACGGGTGAGCAAGTGAAGGGTTCTATCAATGCTTAAGCAGCGTGTCATAACAGCATTGCTGTTACTGCCTCTGGTCATGATGGCAATTTTTATGGCTTCGGCACCCTGGTTTTTATTGCTGCTGGCAATAATTCTCCTGGGCGGAAGCCGCGAGTACTCGCGCCTGGCAGGCGTTTCCAGTTACCCGACGGGGTATTTACTGGTTCTGATACAGGCAACAATTTTTGTTTTTCTTGCCTTGTACAAAGACTACTGGGCCATCAATATTTCGCTATATCTATCTGTATGCTGTATTGCCTGGATCCTGCTATTCGTGCGCTTGCCCCTATACCGCCCCGATACGCAAGTCGACAACAGCTACCGGGCAATCTCGTTGGTTACCGCCATCGCATCCATCACAACCGGCTGGTTTGCACTCAGCTGGATACGTGTTCAGCCGGAAGGGTCATGGTTGATATTGCTTCTGTTGTTGATCGTATGGGCTGCGGACACCGGTGCTTATTTTTCCGGAAGAGCTTTCGGTAACAAAAAACTTGCACCACATATCAGTCCCGGAAAAACCCTGGCAGGTTTATATGGTGGACTGGTTGCCGCTCCGGTGGTTGCTTTGCTGGCCGCAAAATTGATGCCTATCGAAGCGGTTGAACCGGTTCGGCTCGTCCTGCTAAGTGTGGTAACTGCGCTAGTCTCGGTTGGTGGTGACTTGATGATTTCACTGCATAAACGGACCAGCGGACATAAAGATTCCGGCAAACTATTACCAGGTCATGGCGGCATACTTGACCGCATTGACAGCTTGCTGGCTGCCGCGCCATTTTTCGCACTGGGTTTATTGTTTCCGGGTTTTTGAGGAAGAATCTTTGATCAGCCAGGGTATTACAATATTGGGGTCTACCGGTTCAATTGGTGAGAGCACGCTGGACGTACTGTCCCGCCACGCGGACGCCTACCATGTCGTTGCCCTGAGTGCGCATGCAAACGTTGTGCGCCTTGCACAACAGTGCCAGCAATATAATGCCCGCTATGCCGTCATCAGTGATAAGAACAAGGCAGGGGCACTGCAATCTGAACTTGATAAACTGAATTGTACATCGGAAGTCCTGGCTGGTCAGGAAGCGCTGAGTACTGCGGTTCGCATGGATGAAACTGAGCTCGTCATGGCTGCCATTGTCGGCGCAGCCGGGCTTGAGCCCACACTGCATACGGTTCAGGCCGGGAAACGCCTGTTACTGGCCAACAAGGAATCCATGGTCATTGCCGGCGAGCTATTCCGTAAGGCCGCTGTCGAGCACGACGCCACCATCATTCCCGTCGACTCTGAACATAATGCACTGTTCCAGGTGCTACCGGAAAATTTTGATGCGGGGCTTGAAAATGTAGGTGTGGAGCGACTGATCCTGACGGCTTCCGGCGGACCTTTTCTGCACCGTGACCGTAGTTCCCTGCAAGACATTACGCCAGCACAGGCATGTAATCACCCTAACTGGGATATGGGCCGTAAGATATCCGTCGACTCTGCAACATTAATGAACAAGGGTTTGGAGGTGATCGAGGCGCGATGGCTTTTTAACGCACGCCCCGACCAGATTGACGTCGTTATTCATCCGCAGAGCATCGTTCACTCGATGGTCGCCTACCGCGATGGTTCTGTACTGGCCCAATTGGGCATGCCCGATATGCGAACACCGATTGCACATGCACTTGCCTGGCCTGAACGCATTGAAGCCGGCGTCAATCGCCTCAACCTAACAGATATACACAAGCTCGAATTTTATGAGCCCGACCTGGAAAGCTTTCCCGGTCTGAGGCTTGCATTCCAGGTACTTGAAGCAGGCGGCAATGCACCGGTAGTTTTCAACGCGGCCAATGAGATCGCTGTTGAAGCATTTTTGCAGGAACGGATTGGCTTTTTGCAGATTCCGTCGGTCGTATCAAGGGCACTTGATGTATGCGAAGCAGGTAAAATAGGCGGATTGGATGATGTACTTGAATTTGACCGTCTGGCACGTACTGCGACCAGCAAGATTATTAAATTAACAAAAGGTGTTTAAAAACTAACAATGTTCGAATTTTTAGGTTCAATCTGGTGGTTACTGGTTGCATTGGGGCTTCTGATCACATTTCACGAGTTTGGTCACTACTGGGTGGCGCGGCGCATGGGTGTGCGCGTGCTCAAGTTTTCGATCGGCTTTGGGAAGACACTGTGGTCCAGAAAAGGTCGCGATGGTACAGAGTATGTGATCGCTGCCATTCCATTGGGTGGCTATGTCAAAATGCTGGATGAACGGGAAGGCGAAGTCGAAGAGTCTGACCTCGACCAGGCATTCAACCGCAAATCCGTCTGGGCACGTATTGCCATTGTCATAGCCGGCCCGGCTTTCAACCTGATTTTCACCCTGTTCGCCTTCTGGCTGATGTTTCTTGTTGGTATTCCCGGTTCAAGACCGGTCATCGGCGAAGTCAGCGGAGTTGCCCTGGAAGCGGGGATTGAAGCGGGCGACCGGATTGTTTCGATCAATGGCAACGACATTGATACCTGGCAGCATGCCAGGCTGGGGCTGATAACGCCCGCGCTGGACCGTGAAGAAATAACGGTCGGGCTTGAACAGGCGGACGGCCGGGAACGGCTGGTGCAACTGAACCTCGGCCTGCTCGGTAGCGATTTCCAGGAGGAGAACACACTGGAAGGTATCGGACTCACTCCCTGGCGGGCCCGCTTGCCGGCGATTGTTGGTGAGGTAACCGCAGACAGTCCCGCCTACCGAGCCGGTTTCAATACAGACGATCGAATCGTGAGTATTGCCGGAGAACCGGTGACCGAATGGGGCTGGGTGGGCGCACTGGTTCAGAAGCATGGGTCAGCCGGTCAGCCATTGAAAGTAACCGTGGAACGTTACGGTAGCACGTTGGACCTCAGTGTCTCCCCGGAAGAAAGCAGCACAGGTGCATTCTCCAAGCGCCTGATACTGGGCTTCATTAACAAACCAGCTGATGAAGAGTTGCGGGAGCAATACAGCCGCGCCTATTTCCTGAACCAATATGGTCCCCTGGAAGGGATCAGTGCTGCAGCATCCGAAATGTGGCGCCTGACCAAGTTAACACTGGGCATGATGGGTCGCATGCTGACAGGAACCGCATCAGTTAAAAACCTGTCCGGCCCCATCAGCATTGCACAATTAGCCAACAACTCTGCTAATGCGGGAGTTTCATACTTCCTGTTCTTCCTCGGAGCTATCAGCCTGAGTCTCGGAATTCTAAATTTGCTGCCTATTCCTGTCCTGGATGGAGGGCATTTGCTCTATTACCTGATAGAATTGGTAAAAGGAAGTCCCGTGTCTGAACAAATACAGGCAAAAGGCCAGTATATTGGTCTTATGGCCCTGTTTGGGTTGATGGGCATTGCATTTTTTAACGATATTTTACGACTGGTCGGATAGACTACCCGCCCAAAAAGAAACTCTTACGGATCCGAATAAATGAGAAGAATCTTAATCATCCTGCTGTGCAGTCTTTTTGCAATAAAGTCTGCCATGGCGCTTGATCCGTTTGTGATCTCCGATATCAGGGTCGAAGGGCTTCAGCGTATATCTGAGGGTACGGTATTCAATTACATGCCGGTAGACACCAACGAGTTGTTAACCGCAGCAAAAGGACGTCAGGCAATCCGTGCCCTGTTTCAAACAGGTTTTTTCAGTGACATCAATCTAGAACGCGACGGCAACATCCTGGTCATCAGGGTACAGGAACGACCAGCGATCGCAGCCGTTGTGCTTTCGGGTAACAAGGCAATCAAGGACGAGGATATGCGACCCGTCCTTGCAGATATCGGTCTCGCCCAGGGTGAGGTATTCCAGCCGCAGTCACTGGATCGTATTAAACAGGAACTGGTCAGGCAGTATTTTAGCCAGGGACGATATGCGGTAAAGGTGGACAGCAGGGTTGTCGAACTTGATCGCAACCGTGTACGTATCTCCATCACCATCTCCGAAGGCGATACCGCAGAGATCAAGCACATTAATATCGTCGGCAATACGCTGTTCACCGATAAGGAGATCAAAAGCGAATTCGAGTCCAAAATCCCACCGAAATGGAAGATCTGGTCAAAAGATGACCAGTATTCCCGTGAAAAACTGTCCGGTGATCTTGAAAAAATTCGATCTTATTACCAGGATCGTGGTTATATCGATGCCAATGTGGAGTCCACACAGGTTTCGATCAGTCCCAGTAAATCAGATATTTTCATCACTGCGAACATCATCGAAGGTGAGCAGTATACGGTTGAGAAAATACAGGTCACCGGTGACCTGGTCATTGAGGAGGCAACCCTGAGGCGCCTGATCCTGACCCAGGACAATGACATATTTTCACGCAAGAAAATGGAGCAAAGCGTTGAGAATATAACGGCCATACTCTCAAATATCGGCTATGCATTCGCCAATGTAAATCCGATTCCCCAGATTGACCGGGAAAACCGCCTGGTTACCATCAATTACTTTGTCGACCCTGGTAAACGGGTTTATGTTCGCCAGATTGCCTTTGTGGGTAACACCGGTACCAAGGATGAAGTCCTGCGACGGGAAATGCGTCAGTTCGAAGGCGGCTGGTTCTCCCAGGCGGCCATCGATCGATCCAAGATTCGCTTACAACGTCTGACCTATTTCGAGTCTGTCAACATCGAAACACCAGCCGTGCCAGGCACGGATGACCAGATCGACGTGGTTGTCACCGTTCAGGAACGCGCCGCGGGCAGTTTCTCGGTCGGTCTGGGCTATTCGCAGGTCCAGGGATTGATTGCGTCGATCAGTGTTCAGCAGGACAATTTTCTGGGTAGCGGTAAACGTGTGGGCATTTCACTGTCTCACAGTAGCATTATCGACAGTGTAAGCATCAGCTATGACAACCCGTATTGGACCGAGGATGGTGTCAGCAGCGGTTTCTATCTCCGTTACCAGGAGTTTGACCAGCAGGGCGCCAATATCTCGACCTTTACCAGTACAGAAGCTGCGGGTGGTGTCAGCTTCGGTTTACCATTGACCGAAGTGGATTTTATCCGTGCCGGAACAGGGCTCAGGAAAACCGATCTGAATATTGGCGCATTTGTTTTCGAACGGGAATTTATAGACCCGGACGATCCAAACAACATCCTCTGTAACGATATCAATGAAAACGGTATCTGCCCCGAAACTTATCTTGTTCCGCGCCCATTTGACCCGCTATCGAAATCACTCGACTATAATGGTGATGGCGAGTTGAGTTCCAAGGAACGTGACTTCTTCACCTGGGATTTCACCGCCTCCTGGTCCAGGGATACACGTAATCACTTCCTGAACCCGACACGCGGATCGTCGCAACGTTTAGGCCTGGAGACCTCTCTCCCCGGAAGTTCGCGCCAGTTCTATAAACTCTTTTACCGCGCGGCCAAATACTGGCCAATCTGGGCCGACCTGGTGGTCTCCGTCCATGGCGAAGTCGGTTATGGCGACTCCTATGACAACTATGACAGTACTTCTGAGGCTACACCTGTTCCTGGCACCGACTTGCCGGAAGGAGCTGAGGGAAACTGCCTTCAGGAAGAAGTGATGTATCTGGATACCGGTTTGCCTTTTTATGAACACTTTTATGGTGGCGGTGTACGTGATATTCGAGGTTTTGAAGACAACACACTGGGGCCCAAAGACGGTATTATCAGCTGCCGGGCGGTGGGTGGAGATGTCAAAATCGCAGGCGGTTTCGAGCTCGCTATCCCCACCCCGTTCACCAAGGGTGGTGGTTCTCGAATAGCTCTATTTGTAGATTTTGGTAACGTGTATGAAAACTGGAGCACCTTTGATGCCAGTCTTTTCAGGGCCTCTACCGGTATTTCGGTAACATGGCAGGCTCCTATCGGCCCCATTATTATGAACTACGCATTCCCCATCAAGAAATTCCGGGGTGATCGTACTGAAAGCCTGCAATTCTCATTTGGCACCACATTTTAGGCCCGGCATACGCCTAAAGCTTAATACAAACGCCTAAAAAGGGTACAATTCGAAGTTATGAAACGCTTTCTACCCTATTTGCTGACGCTTTTTGTGCTCGTTGCCGGACCGGCGACCGCTCAACAGTTGCGCGTCGGTTATGTGGATATGAAGCAGGTTCTTGATAACGCCCCACAGGTTCTGGCGGGCCGCGAGAAGCTGGATCTCGAGTTCAGGCCCCGTAACGAAACCATCGAATTTCAGGAGCGCCAGGCGCAGTCCATGGATGATCGTTTGCAAATGGGCGATTTACCGGAAGATGCCAGGGTTCGTCTTGATCGCGAGTTACGTGAATTGCGGCGCAACGTTAATCGCCAAAAAGAAGACTTGCGTGACGAACTGTCATTTCGTCGAACTGAGGAAGTTCAAAAGCTGGAAGACCAGATCAACCTGGCCGTGCAGGAGATTGCACGTGACAATGGTTACGACCTGATACTTTCCAGCCCGGTGGTTTACGCTGACCCATCATTGGATATCACCCAGCTTATACTGGACCAGCTCAGGCTGGAACATGAAGCAGATAAGCGGGAACGATCGCTGCGTTAGCGCGTATCGGCGGCGTTACCAGGATATCAGCGATTTCCAATATGCAAAAACCTATCAGCACTCTCAGGCTAAGTGAGTTAGCTGAACGATTCAATCTGCAATTTAAAGGTGATGGCAATACCTTGATTGATGGTGTCGGGACCTTGTCAGATGCCAGCGAAACACAACTCAGTTTTCTCTCCAACCCGGCCTACCGCGAACAGTTGAAAACAACGGGTGCCGCAGCCGTTATCGTTAGTCCGGAAGATGCGACCATTTGCCCGGTCAACACTCTAATTGCTAAAGACCCATATGTGAGCTATGCAAGAATAGCAGGGCTTTTTGACCCGCGCAGGCCGCCTACCCCTGGCATACACAGCTCAGCCAGTGTTGATCGCACTGCTGTCATCGGGCGCAATGTATTTATTGGTGCCAACACGGTTGTCGGACCCGGATGCGAGATCGCAGATGCCTGTATGATCGGGCCGGGCTGTGTGTTGATAGCTGACTGTCAACTTGGACTAGGCACTAAACTGGTAGCCAATGTAACGATATGCGAGGGTGTCCGGATAGGCCAGCGAACCACCATCCACCCGGGTGCCGTTATTGGTGCAGATGGCTTTGGCCTTGCTTTCGATCAGGACCACTGGGTTAAAATCCCGCAAATTGGCAGTGTTCAGATCGGCAATGACTGTGAAATTGGAGCCAACACCACTATCGACCGTGGCGCAATTGGCGATACAATTATTGAGGACGATGTAAGGCTCGATAATCAGATCCAGATTGCCCACAATGTAGAAATTGGCGCTCATACTGCCATGGCTGCCTATGTGGGTATTTCCGGCAGTACAAAAATTGGAAAATACTGTATGTTTGGAGGGCGATCCGGCGCAGTTGGACACCTCCGGATTGCCGATCGAACCACCGTGACAGGAAGCAGTCCGGTTACAAAATCAATCACGCAGCCAGGCACAACCTGGAGTTGCATAATACCGGCTCAACCCATACGGGAGTGGAACAGAACGGTTGTTCATTTACGTAAACTGGAAAAACTGGCGCGGCGTGTACTAAGCCTCGAAAAACTAAGCGGAAAATAAGCTCGATATGACTGAGAAACTGATACAAGAACTGATCCAGACACCGATTGAAAGTGCGGAAATAATGAAGATGCTTCCGCACCGGTACCCTTTCCTGTTGATAGACCGTGTCATGTCCTACACGCTTGAACCGGAGAAAACACTTACCGCCATTAAAAATGTCACCATCAATGAGCCGTTTTTTCAGGGTCATTTCCCCACAGAACCGGTCATGCCGGGTGTTCTGATACTTGAAGCCATGGCGCAGGCCTGCGGCGTACTGGCGCACGTTGCCCTGGCAACGAAAGGTGATATCGGCGGCATTTACTACCTGGTTAAAATCGACAATGCCAAATTCGCCCGAAAGGTCGTACCCGGCGATCAGCTGGTTCTAGAAGTTAAACAAACAAGAATCATGCGTGGTTTAGGCAAGTACGAAGCCCGTTGCAGTGTTGATGGTAATCGTACCGCCAGCTGTGACATCCTTTGTTCCGAAGGTTAAAACTTTCACAAGGTAATATAGACAATGATTCATCCTACAGCCCTGATTGACCCTAAAGCCGAACTTGCAGATGATGTCGAGGTAGGCCCTTTTACGATTGTAGATGCAAAAGTACGTATCGATTCCGGTACGCGGATCGGACCACATGCCGTCATAACCGGTCGCACAACCATTGGAAAAAACAATCATATTTTCCAGTTCACATCGATTGGTGAGCAGCCACAGGACAAGAAATACGCGGGTGAGGACACCGAACTCATCATCGGCGACAACAACACCATACGCGAGATGTGCACATTCAGTCGTGGCTCCGCACAAGGCGGCGGTGTAACCCGTATCGGCAACGATAACTGGATAATGGCCTGTGTGCATATCGCACATGACTGCATCCTCGGTAACAACATCATCATGGCCAACAATACTTCACTGGCCGGTCATGTAACGATTGGCGACAACGCGATATTGTCCGGATACTCCTTAATCCACCAGTTTTGTTCTGTTGGTGAATACAGCTTCACATCCTTTGCGAGCTACGTAAACAAGAGCATACCGCCCTATGTAACGGTAGCCGGTGAAAAAGCGAGGGCCAAGGGCATCAACAGCGAAGGCCTGAAACGACATGGCTTTACCAGTGAACAGATCAACAATGTAAGACGCGCCTACAAAACACTTTACCGTGAAAGCCTGCCCCTTGAAGAGGCGACTGACCGGCTGACTGAGATGGCTGTTGACTCTCCGGAAGTACAAACCCTGGTCGATTTTCTCAAGCTGGCAGAGCGCGGCATTATTCGCTAATGAAAATCGTTTTGGTAGCCGGGGAAGCCTCTGGCGATCAACTCGGTGCGGCGTTAATACGGGCCATTCATTCGAGCGAACCGGACGCCCGCTTCGCCGGTATTGGTGGACCCTTGATGAAGGCCGAGGGCTGCGATTGTTGGTGGGATACCAGCGAGCTTTCGTTAATGGGTCTGTTCGAAGTCGTCTCCCACCTGCCCCGCCTGATCAAATTGCGACGCCAGCTTGTCCAACGGGTAGTGGAACATCAACCGGATGTTTTTATTGGCATCGACGCACCGGATTTCAATCTTGGTGTGGAAAAAAGACTCAAGAAAAAATCAATCCCGGTCATCCACTATGTCAGTCCCACCATCTGGGCCTGGCGAGCCGGCAGAGTCAAGACCATTACAAAATCGACTGACCGGGTGATGTGCCTTTTTCCATTCGAGCCCGAATGTTATAAGCAATACCCCGTAGCAGCCGACTACACGGGTCACCCCCTGGCCGATGCTATTGATTTGGAAGTTGAGACCGAACCGGCGCGCACGGCGCTCGGTGTGGAGACCGGCAGCATTTGTATTGCGCTGCTCCCCGGTAGCCGGATGAGTGAGGTTGAAAAACTTTCGACTGCGATGCTTGATGCCGCAAGCATCCTGAGCAAGCGATACCCCGATATAAGTTTTCTGATACCAGCCGCCACGGAATCGATTGTTCAATATTTAAGATCCGTGCTTCCCGGGTATTCCGGTGTGAGTTGCCGGGTACTTTCAGGCCAGGCCAAAGAGGTGATGGCAGCAGCAGATGTTGTAATCTGTGCATCGGGCACCGCAACGCTCGAAGTCATGCTGGTCAATCGCCCCATGGTGGTCTGCTACCGTGTATCCGGCATGACATATAACCTGACGAAGTGGTTCAGGATGATGAAGACCCGATTTTTTTCCCTACCCAACATCCTGGCCGGCGAACAACTCGTACCCGAGTTAATACAACACGACATGACCGCTCAGCGAATTGCAGACGAGGTTGTTCGATGGCTGGAGCAGCCTGAGCTGACCGACAACCTCAAGCAACGCTTTGATGCCTTGCACAGGGTGTTGAGAATTGACGCAGCAGCGACCGCAGCACGGGTAGTGCTTCGCCAGATTGCCGGCCCCAACAGGTAGAAGATGCACCCGGGCACTTTTCTGGAAGCAGGTGTCGACGAAGCGGGTCGGGGACCGTTAGCCGGACCCGTGGTGGTGGCAGCAGTCATTCTGCCGGCGACCTACCAACTTGAATCGCTGGATGACTCAAAACGCCTCACCGCTCTCAAGCGCGAACGACTTGCACCGCAAATCGAGCGCCAGGCCATAGCATTTGCCGTTGAATTTGTGGAAATTGACGAGATTGACCGGGTCAATATTCTTCAAGCTACGATGAATGGTATGCAAAGGGCGGTCGAAAACCTCAGACCCGCGCCCCATCGTGCCCTGATTGACGGAAACCGTGCACCGCCACTGTCCTGTGAAGTAACAACCATGGTCGGTGGTGACGCGCTAGTTGCATCCATTTCAGCCGCCTCGGTACTTGCAAAAGTCTATCGGGACCGCCTGATGCTATCCATGCACAGCCTATATCCCGATTACGGCTTTGACCGGCATAAGGGTTACCCGACGGCACATCATCTGGAGCGCCTCAAAGTATTAGGACCCTGCCCCATTCATCGAAAATCATTCGCCCCGGTACGAATGGCGATCGAGCGAAATATCGGACAGACTCTTTAACCACTGCCTTACTCTTCACACTCCGAGATAGACTGCACATGCGGCTAGTAACCATAATCATTAAGGGAGGGGCGCTGGGTCGCGCGCATGGACAAGGTGAGGCCGCGAAGCGGTCGAGAGGGTGCCCTGGGGTATGCTTTACAGCGTGTCCAGAAGATAGGCACTGTGCAGCCTCGGCACCCCCGACGAAGCACCCATCTAGTCACAGTGTGGATTGACCTAGGCTAGAGTGAATCGATAAACGACTCTATGGCTTCCCTTGTTACAGGTCCCATAAACGTCTTAATCGGATAGCCTTCAAGACCCAGGATAATCGTTGTCGGTAGTGCTTTGGGGGCACCGAATGGTTCCGGTGGCGCGTAGACGTCTACCAGTAGAATCGGGTAACTTGGATGATATTCCTTGAGGAATTCGTCAAACGTTTCCATCTCCGTATCTTCAAACGCCAGGCCGAGCACGACGATATCATCACGGGCTTCGTGCAGGCTGGACAAATCCGGTATTTCCTTCCGGCAGGGTGCGCACCAGGTGGCCCAGTAATTGAGTACCACCCATTTTTGCCTGTAATCACTCACACTGACAGTTTCGCCATGCAATTGCTGCAATGTGAAATCTACCGGCTCATCACTTTCATAACCTGCCCGGAGACCGGGTACAGTCAAAATTAAAATCATCAAAGCCAGGCTTGCTACTCTTGTCATTATTGTTCCTATTATCAGGCTGCGGTTTGGGTATACATTTCTTTCAGCGATTGCTGCATATTCAATTTATGCTCTGATACAGACCTGAAAAATGCTGCATCCCATTCACTTGTACTGGGTATTTCGAGTTTTTCACCGACCGGCAGGTAAAACTCACCTGCCTGATAGAGATTTAACAGGCTGACCGTGTCGAGATCCCTGCAAAGGAGCCAGTTTCCGTCTTCATTACGGGTAGTGAGTCCGGCTTCAAACAATATACCCAGCTGTCTTGCGAGTACCGGTTCAGTCACGCCGTCCAGTGATTCGAGTAGCTGCTCAATCGACAATGCCCTGCCATCCTGCTGTGCTTTCCACAGGTTGCCGACCAGTCGATAGGCGAGTAGAAACCCCCATTTCTTGGGCCACCCCCAGTCGACCTTTCGATCATTGAAAGTGGTCAGTGACGCTGCCAGCGATGCCCCCAACAGAACCACTATCCACACCAGGTAGAGCCAGAACAGGAAAATGGGAATCGTGGCCAGGGCACCATAAATGACATTGAAACTGGCATTCGCTACAAAACCGACAAATGCCTTCTTGGCCAATTCGAATAGCAGTGCAGATAATAATGCACCGACCAAGGCGTGGGACACACGGACTCGCCGGTTGGGGACCAGAATAAACATCAGGGAAAACGCGAGCCAGGACAAGAAAAATATACCAAGTCCACGCCAGTTTGAGTGAGTGGCAGCACCCTCAGCCACCTGCTCAAATACCGGTTGTGCGCTAAGCGCAATCGCAGCACCCAGCACCATTGGCCCAAGGGTCAGGACTGCCCAGTACATGACCACCCTGTTGCTAATGCTTCGGGCTGTCGGCACCCGCCAGATCAGGTTAAACGTCTGTTCAATTCTGACCATCAGAAGCAAAGCGGTGATAATCAGAAACAATGTGCCCGTCAGGGTCAGTTTACCCACACTTTCCAGAAATCCTGCCACGTAAGACTGTATCTGATCTCCCGATGCAGGAACAAAGTTTGTAAACACAAACGATTGAAGCTGCTCACTCCATTGCTGGAACACCGGAAATACTGATGCCACACCGAAGACAACGGCAAATAATGGCACCATGGAAAGCAGGCTGGTATAACTCAGCGATGCCGCCTCATCGAACAGGCGGTCTTCACTAAAGTGCCGCCAGACATGGGCGGCCAGACGCCTGACGCGCGGTATGCTGCTGAATGACTCCAGTACGTTCACTGTCTAGTGTCAACCCTAAAATGTAGGATCAGCGAGTTCACAAGCTGTTAGCTGCAAGGCAGCGGTTCGAAGACATAGTGGTTCTATATCGAGAAACGTTAACGCAGCAGGTGACGGCTTGTGTACTCGCCCTTCGGGTGATTACCAGAACGCCCATCACGGCGCAATACTCGCTTGACGCAGAACCACTATGCCTGCGCGAGGATGCCTTGTGCTGAACATTCTGGTAACCACTGGTCCTACATTTTAGGGTTGACACTACACTAGTCCTCCGGGTTACACGCGCAATGGTTAATGGTAACTGTATAATAATCAGTCAACCCACATATTGACAGAAGGACACACGCTTGAACGTTCAAATACTGCATAACCCACGTTGTTCCAAATCACGCACCACCCTCCAGTTGCTCAAAGACAACGGTGTTGAGCCTGAAGTTATCCTGTACCTCGATACACCGCCGGATGCGGGTACGTTAACGTCCATTCTCAACAAACTGAACTTACAACCCAGGGAACTGATGCGCAAAGGTCAAACTGAATATAAGGACATGGGTCTGAATAACGAGCAGTTGAGCGACGAGGACCTGATAGCTGCGATGTTAGCGGCGCCGATTCTTATTGAACGACCCATTGTACTGGCAAATGGTAAAGCCTGTATTGGGCGGCCACCTGAAGCAGTGCTGAAAATACTCTGAAACGCTGGACCCAACTAATGCTGGCCACCTATGTGGCCACGCTGATCTGGCAGGTGGTCTGGCATGGGCTGTTACCACCGCCTTGGGGTGCCCGTAATACCTGGCTAAGCCTGGTAGCCTGTCTACCGCTCCTGATTCCGTTGTACGGTCTGGTCCGTGGCAACTATCGAAGTATGATCTGGGCAGGCTTGCTGCTCATGCTCTATTTCACCATTGGTATTATGGAAGCCTGGAGCAACCCGCCACAAAGATTTCCCGCTATGGTGCAGGTAGTATTGGCCG
>Ga0316197_10000248_pt1 | contig 39141 bp, 36 predicted proteins | sample OudBiesiAoxic_MG_FD_204939 | JGI IMG/M metagenome (GOLD analysis project Ga0316197, IMG submission 204939) | Coastal sediment microbial communities from Oude Bieten Haven, Netherlands - site A oxic | ecosystem: Environmental > Aquatic > Marine > Coastal > Sediment | place: Netherlands... | reverse complement strand
TCTGTAGAAGTAAAATTTGTATCGTTACAAGTTCTATTTAATAAGATTTCTTTATTTTTTTCTATTTTTGTAATATTAGTGTGTAGATGTTTTATCTCAACACTTGCAGATTCATCTCCATTATATGCTACAACTCTTGCATATAACTTTATATCTGTTTTTTCACGAATTATATTTATCTCATTATTTTTAATAAACTCCTTTACTTCCTCTAATTGTATAGGAGTAATATTACTTATAACCATTAATTCTGCATCTGCATTTCCACCAAGAGCTCCCATAGCAGCAGAAACTTCTATTCCTACCATCCCTCCACTATTTGGAACATTTACACTTTTAACATTTTTTATCATATTTCCAGAAACATATATATCCAATTTAGTTGGTTTTTTTCCTAATATCTCTACAGCTTTTGCACCAACATATGCTATAGCAATAGGTTCAGTACACCCTTCTGCTGGCACTATCTCTTCATTTAATATTTTTATAACTTTTTTAACGTCCATAATTCCTCCTTTAAATCTCAGTAATAATTTTTTATTACATTTCAACGGTATTATACATCTAAAAATAAAAAAAATCAATATATTATGTTCCTAATAATAATTTTTTATTTTTTTTCAGTACAAATAATTATTTTTTTACAATATTTAATAATAATTTTTTATTACTAATAAAATATAGTTATTTAATTTTTTAATATTGCATTTTATACTAATTAGTAGTATAATTCCCCCATGAAAAATTATAATGAAAAAGAGATGAGAAATTTAAAGTTATTGGTAACTTTATCAAGATGTAACTCCTCTATAAATAGTAGGATATATCCAAAAATTAAAGAGGAAGGATTAACAGAAACACAATTTTCTGTATTAAATTTACTTTATCATAAGGGGAAATTTAATATTAAAGAGATCATTGAAAAAACATTTTCAAGTGGTGGAACTATGACAGTAGTAGTAAACAATCTATTAAAGGAGGGTTATATCAAAAAAGAAAGGTCTAAGATAGACAAAAGACAGGTACTAATTAGTATTACTTCTAAAGGCATAAACTTATTGGACTACATCTTAGGAACTCATGTTGAAAATTTAAAAAATACCTTTGATGTACTGACAGACACAGAAAAATTTATTTTAACTGAATTATTAAAAAAATTAGGGAAGGGAAAAATCAATGAACAAAATTAATAAACAACTTAGAAAAGAAGCAATAATAACAGTGATCTTATACCTTATATACTTTATATGGTGGTATAGTTTTGCATATGGTCTAGGAGATGCAGATCCAAAAAATTATAAATATATCCTCGGTTTGCCAGAATGGTTTTTTTATTCTTGTATCTTAGGTTTTTTAATGATAACAACTTTATTATGGTTTTCTATCAAATTATTCTTTAAAGAGATAGATTTAAAAAAATATGAAAAAAATATAGGGAGAAAATAATGGAAAAAATAAAATTAATATTACCTTTATTAATATATTTAGGAATAACTTTATACATTGCCTACTATAACAGTCCAAGGAGAAAAAAAAGTAAAAATTTTACCAATGAGTATTTTATTGGCAATAGAAGTATGGGGGGATTTGTTTTAGCTATGACTGTTATTGCTACCTATACTGGAGCCAGCTCATTTTTAGGAGGACCAGGAGTAGCTTATAAATTAGGGTTAGGCTGGGTTCTTTTAGCCTCTATCCAAATACCTACTGCCTTTTTAACTTTGGGAATATTAGGAAAAAAATTAGCTATCATCTCTAGAAAAATTGATGGAATTACAATAAATGATTTTCTTAGAGCAAGATATCAAAATAAGTGGGTAGTAATCATGTCTTCTATAGCTATCCTATTATTTTTTATGGCTTATATGGTTGTTCAAGTCATTGGAGGTGCCAGGTTATTTGAAGTTCTAACTGGTTTAGACTATACTGTAGGATTGATTATCTTTGGTTTTTCCATAATATTTTATACTGTATTTGGTGGATTTAAAACTGTAGCTATAACTGATGCTATTCAAGGTGTTATAATGCTTATATCTAGTATAATTCTATTTTATGTTTTAAAAGAAGCTGGCGGCGGAATGAGAAATATTATGAAGACCATCTATGAGATAGATCCTAATCTATTAACTCCAAGTAGTGGTGGGGCTATAACAAAACCTTTTATCATGTCTTTTTGGGTATTAGTAGGAATAGGTCTTTTAGGACTTCCTCAAACTACCATAAGATGTATGGGATTTAAAGATAGCCGTTCACTTCATAGAGCAATGGTTATAGGAACTTTTGTAGTTGGATTTTTAATGATAATGATGCATCTAATTGGAGTTATGGGGATAGCGATTATACCTAATGAGCAGCTAGGAGATAAAGTTATTCCAATATTAGCTATTAGGAATTTATCACCAATACTATTAGGGGTTTTTATAGGTGGACCATTAGCTGCAATTATGTCTACTGTGGATTCCCTTTTGATACAAACAAGCTCAACTATAGTAAAAGATATCTATATGAATTATGTAGCTATAGATATAGACCAAAAAAAATTAAGTAGAATATCATTATTTACAACTTTAATTATGGGTATCTTAGTATTTGCATTAGCTTTTCATCCTCCTGAATTTATAGTTTGGCTAAATTTATTTGCTCTAGGAGGATTAGAAGCAGTATTTATGTGGCCTATATTATTGGGATTATATTGGAAAAAAGCTAACTCTACAGGAGCTCTCCTCAGTATGGGAATAAGTCTTTTGGTATATGTTAGTATGACTCTTTTAAAAATAAACATCTTTGGAATGCACCAGATAGTTCCTACGATAGTTATAGGAGGAATCACATTTATTATAGGATCATATCTAGATAAATCAAGTCCAAAGGAACATTTAGAATTATTTTTTGGGTAGACAAATTTAAATTTAGGGGGTACAAAGTGGAAATAAAATTAAATAAAATAAAGTTGAACATAGATGAAAATGAATTAATAAAATTCAACGAGATAGAATTCGCAAAATTAATAGAAGGTTCGTTTCATGAATGGACTCGATTAGATGAGAATAAAAACAAAATAAACTGGTCTGGTGATTTTTTTATCGAAAGTGAAGATGGTGATTTTGATTATAAAGTGGATACTGAAAAAAAATATATAACTAGTTTAGATCTAGATGGTTTTTTAAATGGAGAAAAGATAGACTTAGATGATGATATGGAACTCTTACTCAGTTCAAATCATTCATATATCTATGAACTTTTAATATTTCATGAAATTTCAAAATTAAAAGTAGTTTCAGATATAAAATTAAAAGCTGTGGAACTTTCTCTTTTCCCAAAATGGGCAAGTGGGTATTTAGCTGATGACTTAAAAGATAATCAAATCATCCGTGAGTTTATAGAAATATTTGAACCTTTTATGAATGAATTTGAGATAGTAAAAAAATATTATATAAATTTAGATAGTATTCAAGTAGAGTGTGAAAATGAAAAAATAAAAGAAGTTTTTAAAGAAAATATAAAAAAATATTTAAAAAAAGAAATATTTTTTATAATACATGATAGTGAATATAGAAATTTTTTACCTAAATTAGATATAAATAGACTTATATCTGCAGGACATAAATTTAATCCTAGTTTAGAAGAGGTAGAAATATATAGTTAATTATAATAATTACAAAAATAAAACAACTCTAAAATATTGACATTTAACTAAATTTATTGTAAAGTTTAGTAATAAGATATGGAGGTGTTTAGATTGATTAACAATATAACATTTGGAGGAAATCCATTAACATTAATCGGTAAAGAGATCAAAGTTGGGGAAAAAGCACCAAATTTTACAGCTTTAAAAACAGATTTATCACCATTTAGTTTGGAAGAATTTAAAGGAAAGGTAGTTGTAATCTCAGTTGTACCCTCAGTAGATACACCTGTTTGTGAACTACAGACAATAAGATTTAATACTGAAGCTTATGAGCATGGAAATATTAATGTAATTACTATCTCAGTAGATCTACCTTTTGCTCTAGATAAATTTTGTGCAAATAAAGGTATAGATACAGCAATTACACTTTCAGATCATAAGGATTTAGATTTTGGAATGAAATATGGATTTGTTTTAGAAGAATTAAGACTTTTAGCTAGAGGAATTGTAGTTATAGATAAAGATGGAATTGTAAAACATGTAGAATATGTACAAGAAGTTACAAATCATCCAAACTATGATCAAGCAATAGATATAGCTAAAGAATTAGTATAGAAATATTTAAAATAAATTAAAAATGGAGATCTTCTTCTCCATTTTTTTTTAGATTAAATAGAAAAAATGGTAGAATTAAAATAGAAAATAAAGTTTTTAACTTTTAACAAGGAGGAAAAATTTGAAAGAAAAAGGATTTACATTAATAGAGTTATTGATAGTTGTTGCTATCCTTGGTATTTTAGTGGGAATTGGAGGAGTTTCTATAAAGAAACAAAGTGAATCTAAAGATATGTTCAAGGTCCAGAATGAGATTGGAGATTTTTTTAGGGTAGCAGCCAAGAGATCCCTTGAAACAGGAAAAACATATACTATAAATTTTAAATTAGACGAAAACCTTATAGAGGTATCTAGAGGAGATTTTTCAGAAGAACTGAAATTACCCAATGCATTTGAGTATTCTATAGTACCCGCACTTACTGCTGGAAAAACAACTTTAACAAGTACAGGAAATATCAGCGATAATTTTACTTTATATATTTCCAATTCAAAAGAAATAAAACACGCAATAAATTTTGAGAAAGATGATTCCCATGTTAAATATTTACATATCAAAGAATATTCTCCGATTAATTCGGTTCCTATAAGTGCAATGACTGCAACTCCAAGTGCCATTTTAACATTGATTAGAGAATAACATAATATTATAGAAACGACTCTTTCAGATCTTAAACATTTATATTTTAAAATTTAAATAGAGATTTTCTTTATTTTTTTTAAAGGAAATTAATACTAAAATAGTAAATATAAATGAGTTATTTAATCGGAAAGTGAGAGGTGAAAATATGGGAAAAAAGGATTTACACTAATAGAAATGTTGATAGTAATTGCTATCATAGGAATTTTAGTAAATTTTGGAAGTCTATCCATAAAAAAACAAACAGAATCTAGAGATATGTTGAGGCTCCAGAATGAAATTGGAGATTTTTTTAGGGTAGCAGCCAAGAGATCTTTTGAAATAGGAAAAAAATATACTGTTAAATTTAAATTGGATAAAAAAATTATAGAGATTTATAGAAATAAAAAAACTACCAATACTTTAGACCTTCCAAATACATTTGAATATGGTATTAAATGGGGAAGTTTTAAACAAACTTTTAATTGTACAATGAAAAGTGAAGGTTGTCTAAGTAGAGAATTTACCATGTATATATTTGATTCTAACTCTATAGTAGGGATACAATCTACACAAGAAGTTAAATATGCTATAAGTTTTAGTAGAGTTGATCATATTAAATATTTATATGTAAGAGAATATATCCCACTAGGGGTAGTTACTTCAGAAGATATTATTACTTTAAATAAATCTCCAAGTGAAAATACAGAAATTTTTAAATTAGTTAAAGGTTAAAATAACAATCTAGCTGAAAAAAACATCAAATCTATATAAAAAAATATACTTCCCCCCTTGATATATCTATAGAAATTGTATTTTTAAATATATTTTTATAAAACATTGCAATATATAATAACAAGTGTTATTATATGGTAAGCAATTTTTTAGGAGGATTTATCATGAAAATAGGAAATTTAGAAATAGAAGTACCAATTATACAAGGTGGTATGGCAATTAGAGCATCAATGTCAAGACTGGCAGGAGCAGTAGCAAGGGAAGGCGGAATAGGCCTAATTGCTGGATCAGCTATTGGAATAGAAGAGTTAAAAAGTGAAATTATAAAAGCAAAAGAATATATGGGAGAAAAAGCAGGAGCTATTGGAGTAAATGTAATGGTTGCTGTAAGTAATTTTGAAGAAGCAGTAAATGCATCTATCGATGCAGGAGCAGAATTAATTGTCTGTGGTGCTGGATTCTCAAAGGGTATATTTAAAATTGGAAAAGAAAGAAATATACCAATCTTTCCAATTGTATCATCTGTTAAAGGTGCTAAATTATCTGAAAGATTAGGAGCTACTGCGATTGTTGTAGAAGGTGGAAATGCCGGTGGACATCTAGGAACTGATCTAGATTCTTGGGATATTGTAAAAGATATCGTAGAAGCAGTAAATATACCTGTCTTTGGAGCTGGTGGAGTGATAGAGCCTGAAGATGCTAAAAGAATGTTGGATCTAGGAGCTGTGGGAGTACAGATGGGTACAAGATTTATAGCTACCACTGAGTGTGAAGTCGGGGATGAGTTTAAAGAGATGTATGTTCATACAAAAAAAGGTGAAGTTGTAGAGATCGCTTCGTGTGCCGGACTTCCTGCTAATGCTATTATAAGTCCATTTGTAAATAGATTAAAGGCTGGAACTCAAGAAAGGCCCACAAAATGTGTTCACTGTTTAAAAAAATGTGACTATACATTTTGTGTAAATGAAAAATTAGTTGCAGGTCATCATGGTGATTTAGAAAATGGCGTTTTCTTTGCCGGTAAAGATGTATGGAAGATAAAAGATATAGTCTCTGTTAAAGAGGTATTCAAAAGATTTAAACCAGTATTTGAAAATAGATAAGATATATTTAAAAATAGATTCTATGATATTTCTATCATAGAATCTATTTTTTATTTTTCTATTATTATTTTTTTATCCATAAAAAAATTCCAATTTTTAGTTGTTCTAATAAACCAACCCACCATAAAACCTCCTTTAAATAAAGTTGTGATAGTAATGGTCCACCAAACACCATTCAGTCCTAATAAACTATCTTGGGAAAGAAATAATGCTAGAGGAATCCTTAAGATATTAAAAAAAGTTGTTATATAAAATGGCGGTTGAGTTTTTCCTAATCCATTGAAAGCTCCGGCAGTTAATATTTCAATACACATAAACAGCTGAGAATAAGATAGAATTCTTAAATATTCAACTCCATTTTTAACACTCTCCTCCTCCTGAATAAAAATTCTAAATATTTTTTCAGCACCTAGATAGAAAAGTAAACTTGTTAAAATTCCTACGACACTCATAATAATCATAGCTATCTTATATCCCTTTAATATTCTTTTTGGCTGATCTGCACCATAGTTTTGTCCTATAAAAGCCGAAAGGGCTACCTGAAAACCTAATGCAGTCATCCAAGATAATGACTCAACTTGAGACCCTACTTTTTGAACAGCTATTGCCATAGGACCCCAAAATGCAATTATTCTAGCTATTATCATAGTAAGCCCAGTAAATAAACCACTCTGCAGTCCTACAGGAATTCCTAAAACAGCAATATCTCGGATAATTTTTATTTTTGGCCACTCCAATATCCCTTCCAATGAAATTCTAGGTTTAAATTTTTTAATATAAATTAAAAATGATAATGTTACCGTTCCTTGAGCTATTACAGTAGCAATAGCAGCTCCTGTAACACCCATAACTGGGAAACCAACCATTCCAAATATAAGGATGGGATCTAAGATCATATTTATTACTAAACCTATAGCATTCATATAAAAAGGTGTCTTAGTATCTCCGTAACCTGTAAAAATTGCTGTAAAAATAGGATTGGTAAAATTAAATATTATTCCCAAACCTATGATAACTAAATATTTTTCTGCCATTTGAATAACAGCTAGATCTCCTAATCTAAAAAATCCAATAAGAGGACTTTTGAATAAAACTATAACAACTCCATAAAGAATAGCTAAAACTATATTTAATTGAACTGCATTTACAGTATAACTCTGAGCTAATTCTAATTTTTTTCCACCAATAGATTGAGCAATTCTAACTTGAGCTCCTACCTGGGTGATACTGATAAATGCAAAGCTAAGCCAAAGATAAAATCCCGCACTTCCTACAGCAGCTACAGCATTACTTCCCATCTTTCCTATCCAAAACATATCTATCAAATTATAAGCCATCTGTAAAAAAGATGTTCCCATAACTGGAAGAGCCATTTTTAAGAGAGATCCTGTGATACTTCCCTCTGTCATATTTACTTTCATACTTTCTCCTTCTATATTTTCTCTTTATTTTGACTCTACATTGTACAGCATTTGATCTAAATTTGCTATTTGTTTTATTTTTAAATTTATAATTATTTAATCTCTTTACACCTTATATCTAAATCAAAAATATTTTTTTGACCATCAAAAAGGTTATTAAAATTTTCTATAGCTCTTATTAGTTTTTTATATTCATTACTTGTGTGGTCTGTAGAAGTAACAGCTAAAAAAAGCTCATACATATTATTATCAAAACTTTCTAATATCTCATTATTAAATTCTGTATCCTTCATAGTATAAATATGGCCTTCATATTCATAGTCCAATTTATTCTTCCAATTATATTTTTTATTATTCATTTTATTACCTCCGTTTTATTATCTTGAAGTTCAAATATATCCTCATTCTAGGGAAAAAAATTATTTTATTATATAATATTATTTTCTTTAAAACTGTAAAAATTCCTTTTTTTATAATTAAAGCTTAATCTAATAAAAATCCAAAAAAAATTACTCCCACATAAGTTTAAGAGTAATTTTTTTATCTATCTATTTACTATATATCCTTTTAATAAAATAACTTCACTTTTTATATCTCTATGAACTACTGATTTAACATCAAATTTAAAAAGTTTAAACACTCCTTGAATAAAAATTCCTGTAAAAAAAGCAGTAATAACTGTTCCTACTCCTGCATATCCTCCCATAAGATATCCAGCTACCAAAACACTAATTTCAATAAGATTCCTTACTGTTCCCACTTGAAATTTACTTTTTTTAGTTAAAGCAACCATCAGTGCATCTCTAGGTCCACACCCAAGACCAGTAGATATATATAGATAACATCCTACACTTAATATAAATATTCCTAGAAACATCATAAATACTCCTACAAAGATCCCACTACTTAGAGGAACTATATCTAAATAAAGGATTAAATCCATAAAGGTACCTATAAAAATTATATTTAATATACTTCCACTCCCAATCCTCTCTCCTAGATAAAAGTCTAAAGTTATAACTACAAATCCAACTAAGATACTAGCTTGACCTATGGTTAATTTACTAACTTTGGATATTCCTTGGTGAAGTACATCCCATGGAGAAAAACCTAAGTCAGATTTAATTATTATTATTATCCCCAGTGAACAGACAAAAAAACCTAAAAACAATTTTAAATATTTTAACATCTCTTTTTTCATAAGCTACTCCTTTATTTTTGTATTATATAACATTCTTTTCAACAAGTATAGCATACAAAAATATTTTGTGCTATACTTAATTATACAAAAATTAAAGGAGTAGATAACTATGAAAGAATTAAATATACTAATTGGACAAAATTTAAAATCCATAAGAAAAAAACAAAATTTAAGTTTAGATGAAACTTCAACTGTTACAGGAGTGAGCAAACCTATGTTAGGACAAATTGAGAGGGGAAAATCTAATCCTACAGTAACAACTCTCTGGAAAATTGCCACAGGTCTTAAAGTTCCTTTTTCAGAGTTTATGAAGGAACCTCAACTAGACTATCAATTTGTTTCCTCTATGGATCTAGAGCCTATCATGGAATGTGATGAAAATATGAAAATTTATACAATGTTTCCCTATAACAATAATTTTGAGATCCTCTATGTAGATTTAGAACCAGGATGTGTCCACACTTCACCAAAACATCCAAATGAAGTAGAGGAATATATATTTGTCGTTGAAGGGATCCTTAATGTTAAGATAGAAAAGGAATGTATAGTCTTAAAAAAAGGAGAAGCCTTGAGGTTTAGAGCAAATGTAGATCATAAATATTTAAATCTAGAAGATATAAAATGTCGATTTCAAAATATCAATGTCTATCATAAAAATTAAGATGTTCTCATATAAGCTTGGGAACATTTCTTTAATTTCTACTAAAAAAATAAAGGAGGGGATCAAAATAAAATACAGTATAGGAGAGGTCAGTAAACTTTTTGATATACCCATAACTACCTTGAGACACTACCACAATAAAGGTATATTCAAAGCTGGATATATAGACAAAAACACAGGATATCGATATTATTATTCCGATCAATTTGAACTTTTAAATAATATTATAAATTTAAGATATGGTAGGGTTCCCTTGAATAAAATAAAAACACACATAGAAAATAAAGATCTAAATCTTTTAAAAACAATTTTTTTAGAGCAAAAAAAAGAGCTAGAAAAAAAAATAAAGGGATTAAAGTGCGCTAAAAAAAGTGTAGAGGATAGGCTAGAGTATATAGAAAACATAAAAAATATTCCTGAGTTTGAAAAAGTATTGATTCAGCATATAGATACAGAAAAAATATTTACTATAGATAAAATATTTTATAAAGAAAGTGACTTGGAGCTTTTGGTAAGGGAACTCGGTAGAAAAACAGATTTCTCCCATTCACTGACCTTGGGAAATGTTGGCCTTTTAATGAAAAAAAATTCAAACTATAAAACATATACAGGGGTTTATTTAATCAATAAAAATTTTAAAGACCCTTTAGATATAAATCTAAAGCCAGCAGGAAAATATTTAACTATATATTTTAAAGGAAAAAGAATAAACTCTCCTAAATATTATAGGATCTTAGAAAAATATATAAAAAATAATAATATAAAAACAGAGGAATTTTTCTATGAGATAGCCCTTGTAAGTATACCTATATCACCCTTTGAAAAAGAATATATTAGAAAGATAGAGATAAAAATAAAATAATTTAATCTTGACTCTCTACTAGGTGAAGACTATATACTTTAGAGTATATAAAGAATTTTAGTAGGAGGTTTAACTATGCTAGGAACAATAGTAAATACAGCAACTATATTTGCTGGAGCAACTATAGGAAGTCTTCTCAATAAGGGGATTGAGGAAAGATTTAAAGAAAGAACTATACAAGGGATGGGATTTGTAGCCATGGCTATTGGGATATCTAATATCTCTAAGGGGATGGGGCTTATAGATAATCCACTAGTTTTTATACTAAGTATAGCTATTGGAGCTATCTTAGGAGAGTGGATTAACTTAGATAAAAAAATAGACCTCATAGGTAAAAAATATGAAGGAACCAAAAATCCTGTACAAGGTATAGTTATTGGAATGGTATTATTTTGTGTAGGAGCCCTTTCTATAGTAGGCCCTATTGAAAGTGCAATTAGGGGAGATAACACTATGCTTTATGCAAATGCTGTATTAGACGGGATAACTTCTATAATCCTTTCAATTAATTATGGAATATCTATAGCTTTTGTAGGAGTTATACTTTTTATTTGGCAAGGAAGTATATATCTTGGAGCTAGTGTAATGCAAGATATAATAACTCCAGAACTTTTAAATCAACTAACCCTCATAGGAGGAATCTTTATCTTGGCAACTGGAATAAATATTTTAGGGATAGCGAAGATAAAAATTTTAAACTTCCTTCCAGCTCTTTTTATTCCATTTATAGCCAAATATTTTGGAATTATTTAAATAAATAAAAAAGCTACTTATACTCTAAAAGAAGTAAAAGTAGCTTTTTATTAATTTACTAAAGATAGTCTTATCTTGTATTCTATTCCTCTAAAAGATCTTCTCATCATAAAGATACTTATGATTAAACATGTAAATTCTGCCATAGGTACAGCCATCCATATTCCCCTGGCTCCAAAAATAGATGGTAGGATATAGAGAAATATTCCTACAAAAATAAGGGATCTAAGACACGCTATACTAGCTGATTCCAAAGGCTTTTCAATAGCAGTATGAAATGAACTAGATATTATATTTATAAAAGAAAATATATATGCAAATACAAAATATGCTATAGCTTGATTGGTCAAAGAAGTCAATTCAAAATTTTTATGAGTAAACATATTTACTATGGGAGCACTATAAAATTTCATCAAGATAAAAAATAAAATACCTATACTTCCACCAGTTATAAAAGCAATTTTTAATACGTCATATATTTTTTCTATCCTCTTAGCACCTAGATTATATGAAATTATAGGTTGTAGTGCCTGAGCTAATCCATAGAGGGATATATTAACAATTGTATTTACATAAAAAACTATTGTTAAAGCTGAAACACCTATCTCTCCTATCTCTTTCATAATTATTCTATTAAATAAAAAAGCTGCTAAAGATGTAGATACAACTGTGAGCATCTCAGAACTTCCATTATATAATATTTTTTTTAATAATTTAAAGTCTCCTTTAAATTTAGAAAACTGTATTTGAGATCTTCCATTAAAAAAATAACCTAATAATGCTAATCCTCCAAAAAGATTAGCAGTTGCAGTTGCATAAGCAGCTCCAGATATTCCCCACCCAAATTTTACAATAAATAAATAATCCAACACTATATTACTGAGGCAACATACAATACCACTTAAAAAAACAGAGTTTGGTTTCTCTCCTACCCTTGCAAATGTTTCAGTATAAATTGGAATGTTTAAAAATATACAAAGTAATAATAAAGGTTTCATATAAGCTTTTACTAAAGGAAATAATCCTTTGTTTGCTCCTAAAAAATATATTATCTTATCTAAAAAAAACAAACTACCTATAGATATTATCCCAACTATTATTAGATATGATACTAAAGTAAAAGTTGCAATCTCTCCTGCTTTTTCTTTTTTGTTTTTCCCTAAAGAGATAGAAGATAACACAGCACCACCAGCTGAGATCATCATAGTTACACTCATAATTATACTTATATATGGCATAGCCAAGTTAACCGATGCAAGACCTCTAGGTCCAACTATATTTCCTATAAACATTCCATCTATCATTATTTGCATGGAAACAATTAATAATCCCACTATACTAGGTATTGCAAATTTAAAAAATACTTTTCTTACACATCCACTTTCTAGACTTAAATCTTTCATAATTATCCTCCTTGTTACTATATACATTATAGACTATATAGTATACTATATAGTCAAGATTATTTTGGGAGGTTTTATGAAAAAAAAATATAAGATCAATGAGATAGCTAGTTTCTTTAAAATTTCTAGACAAACTTTAATTTATTATGATGATATTGGGCTTTTTAAACCAAGATTTGTAGATGAAGAGACCTCTTATAGATATTACGATGAAGATCAGTTTTCTAACTTAAGATTTATACTTATACTAAAGGAAGCTGGGTTTTCCCTAAAGGAGATAGGAGCGTATACTAAGAGTCGTTCCCCTGAGGAGAGTCTAAGCTATTTAGAAAAAAAGAACGAACTCATGGATCTAAAGATAAAAAAGATGATTGAATCAAAATTTATAATAGATAAAAAAATATCTGAGATAAAAAAGATGATGAAAAAAGATGATATCGAACCACAAATCATATATCTTGGGCCTATGAAAGCTATTGCTATAGATCTAGAAAAACCTTTTAATTATTTAAAATATGATAAAACTTTTTCTGATCTATTAGATATAAGGGAAAAACTTAATCTACAGGGAGATGGATATTTTGCACGGGTCTCAAAAGAAAATATAATGTTAGGAAATCCAATGGAGATAGAAACCCTTGGGTTCTTTACTTCTACTTCCTACGATCATAAAAATAGTATAGAGATAAAGGGTGGATGGTTTGCCTCTATAATACATAAAGATACCTGGGATACTTTAGAAGATAGTTATGATAAACTTTTTAAATATATCGAGGATAATGGATATGAGATAATTGGAGACTCTCTAGAATTTTTTAACGAAGTTATAGTTCATCTAGGAAAGGGAGAGGGATCTACTATACAAATAACCTTTCCATTAAATACTAAGAAAGGAAAGATAACAAAAGATTTTAAATAAATTAGTAAATAGAGACTATTTGCAGTATAATTATTTTAAGAAATATATATTTAATGGGGTGTTGAATCATGCTAAAAAAGATCAATTTTACAATTGACAACTATATGAAAGCATTTAAATTTATAGGTCAAAATAAACTAAAAAAGTTTTATCTTATCCCAGGGATTATCAATATAATCCTTATGATTTTATTTTATTTTTTGAGTAGATTTATTGGTGGAGCTTTGGTAGAATTTACAAGCAAACTTTTAGGGGGAAATTTAAATTCATTTATTCAATTTATTTTAAAATTTATAATCTATCTAACAATTTTTGCTGTTTATTATTTAATCTATAAAACACTTATCTTAATCGTTCTTTCTCCATTTTTAAGCTATATATCTGAAAGAACCGAGTCAATTGTCACAGGAAAAGTATTTAATTTTAGTTTTAAAGAAAATTTATACTTTATCAAAAGGGGAATAATAGTTACATTAAAATCATTTCTCAGGGAATTTGCTATGACCTGTATAATTCTACTTTTATTTTTTATTCCCATTGTAAATACAGCTATCCCAATATTATTATTTGTTGTACAGTCATATTATATTGGATTTTCATTTATAGACTATACATTAGAACGTCATGATTTTGAAACAGGAACTGATCTTATTCGTAAAAATCCTATATTTTTTCTGATAAATGGTGGGTTATTCACAATACTACTCTTTATCCCAATCATAGGGATATTCATAGCACCACTTGTAACAGCAGTAGCTACTACAACTGGAACACTCAAATTAATTGAACAAAGTAAACAAGAAAAAGAAACTGAAATATAAAAAGAGCCATTATATGGCTCTTTTTTATTATAGAGTATATTAAAAAATAAAAACTACAGCTAATATATTTAATCATTAACACTTATATCTATAAATTTAAAATTAACTACATCAAATAAACCTTTGTCTGTAACTTTTATCTCTGGAATAACAGGTAAAGCTAAGAATGCTAAGGTCATAAAAGGATCTAGATCTTTATTTACACCTAATCTATCATGGGCAATTTTGTGCATCTTTTCTAAAATATCTTTTACTTCTTCGATAGGTTTATCAGAGATCAACCCTCCTATTGGTAGTTCTAGTTTTTCAAGTATCTTTCCTTTAGAAACTATAACTACTCCTCCCTGTATTTTTTCTATCTCCTCTATAGCAAGATAGATATCGTGATCATTATCTCCTATTACTAAAATATTATGGGAATCATTTGAAACAGTAGAAGCTATTGCTCCTTCTTTTAAATTAAAATTTTCTACCAAACTAAATCCTATATTACCTGTGGCATTGTGCCTTTCAACTACTATTAATTTTAAAATATCTTTTTCATCATTAAATTTAAAATAACCTTCACGATCTCTTTCTACCTTTCTTATTACTTTTTCAGTTAAAAGACTATGGGGTAGGAGTTTCATTACATTTACATAATTATTTGTTAACTTTATCTTTAGATCTTTTTCATAAATTTTTTTAAAATTTATTGTATTACTAACTTTTGTAATATCTTCTTTTTCTACCTGGAAGAGTTCTTTCCCATCTTTTGCAACAAACTTCCCATCTTTTATAACTTCTAATACATTAAATTTTTCTAAATCATCTATAATTATTAGGTCTGCGTCATATCCAGGGGCGATTGCTCCTAAGTTTTTTATCCCATAACATTCACATACATTGATAGTTGCCATCTTAATTGCTGTTATTGGATCTATCTTATTTTTTATAGCCATCCTTATATTGTTATCGATATGTCCACTTTTCATTATGTCCTCTGGATGTCGATCGTCTGTACAAAATAAACATCTTCTTTCATTTTCTAAAGTGATTCCTTTTATTAAAATTTCCAGATTTTTAGCTGCACTTCCCTCCCTTATGGAGATATACATCCCCCTTCTCAGTCTATCATTCATCTCATCTATAGTGGAACATTCGTGATCTGTTTTTACTCCTCCGATTATATATGCATTTAATCTTTCATTTTTTATATCTGGTGAATGACCATCTATTATTTTATTATAGTCTTGGGCTAATTTTAATTTTTCTATTATCTTACTATCTCCCCCTATTACCCCTGGATAGTTCATCATCTCACCTAAACCTAATACCATAGGATTACTCATTAATTTTTCTAATTCTTTTGCTTCTAACCTTGCTCCTGAATTTTCAAAGGGTGTTGCAGGTACACATGATGGAAGCATATAATAGACATTGAGGGGAAGATCTTTTGTGGAGTCCATCATAAATTTAATACCTTCTAAACCACACACATTGGCTATCTCATGGGGATCTGTAATTACACTTGTTGTTCCTTTAGGAACTACTGCTCGTGCAAATTGGCTAGGCAAAATCATAGAGCTTTCCATATGAACATGGCTATCTATAAGTCCTGGAGATAAATATTTCCCCTCTAGATCTATCTCATTTAGACCTTGATAATCTCCAATCCCTATTATTTTTCCTGAATCAATGGCTAAGTTCCCCTCTATTATTTCATTTGAAAATACATTAACAATTCGACAATTTTTTAGTAAAAGCTCTGCTTTTTTTCGTTTTGATGCTACATCAATTAAATGTTTTATTTTATCATTCATTTAGTTACCTCCATTTATATCGAACTTATAATTATCTATCTATTCTATTAAAAAAAATATTTCCTAGATAATAAAAAATCCCATTACAAAGATGAGATGCTATATAAGCATCTATCTTGTAATGAGAAGTTTTGGTTTCTCGTAGAGACCCTTGAACCAAATTATCAAGGTTATACAATTATTTTATTTATTGTATATAATATTTTAAAACTTGTCAACTCTTTAACTATAGTGTTTTCTTTAAAAGGAAAACCTCTGCCATCATACACCTGATACTTCCCCCTCCATATCTTTGAATAGTATCAACATCTACACTTAATATATTTGAAGTTTCTTCTATAGATTTAATTTGATCTTCAGATAAGATCGCTTTAGCTGTATTAGATAAAAGAAGAAATTTTTCACCCTTAGAATTTTTTATTTGAAGTGCATTTCCAGCAAAATTATTAACCTGTTTTTCTGTAATATCTATAATTATTTTACCGTCAGATTTTAATTCTGAAATAACTTTATTTTTTTCTTTTAGATCATCGATAGAACTAGTACAAAGGATAGCAAAGGATTCTCCTATAGCCATTAAAACATTGGTGTGATAGATAGGTAATCTTCTATCCTTTGACCATTGATAAGCTGTAAATGAGATAGGAGTATAACCTAGATCATTACAAAATTTATTTAAAAGGGTAAGGTTAGCTCTCGGTGAAAGAGCACAATAAACTTTTTTTGCTATTCTGTCTAAGATCATACTTCCAGTTCCCTCAAGAAAGATCTCTTCTTCTTCAAATTTTGAATAATCTAAGACCTCATTGATCTCAAAATTTTTATCCCCAAGGATATCTAATATATCCATCCTTCTTTCAAGTCTTCTATTCTTTGCAAACATTGGATACAAAACTATCCTGCCATCTTCATGAAAAGATATCCAATTATTTGGAAAGATAGAGTCAGGTGTAGGAGGATCTAAAGTATCTTCTACAACTATAACATCTATACCTACATCCTTTAAAGTTTTTACACAACTATTGAATTCTACCAAAGCCTTTTTTTGAATAAAGTCATTGTTTACTTTATCAGGAGCAGTTTGGTAATAGTTATTGACCGCAGTCTCAACATTATAGTTAAAAGCTATAGGCTTAATCATTAATATAGTCTCAGTGATCTGAGAATTATTGTTGTTCATTTTATTATCCCCTTTTATAAGTTTTTTTAGATTGTTTTCTATACTATGGATATTAACATATTTCTTTGAAATATTAAAAAAATTTATTATTATTTGGAATTTATATATAGTCATATTCTATTGAATTTATTTAGTTTTTTTTTATAAAATCAAATTTCTTGAATAAAATCAAAGGATAAAAAGTGAAAAGATAAAAATTATTAAGTAGTATCTAAGTATTACTAACACTTAATAATTTTTTTCAAATTAATTTAAAATTTTATTCAGTCATTAATATCCCTGAATATTATATTTTTTATATCTATTTATAATCATAATTATGTTTTGGAGTTGCTTAAAAATAAAATCTACTTTTTTTTTTATAATAAAAGGATTTATATTACTATTGTTATATATAAATATTAATACAGTGAAATGGAGGTAACTAGTCATGATAATTCAAGATTCTTATAATGAAATTTATGGAAAGATGATGTATTCAAAGGAAAAAGGGTATAAAATAATCCTTAAAAACGATCTTCAAAGTGTTTTACTTGTAGAGATTAAAGGTAAGGATCTTTTTTTTAATCATGATAAAAAAGTTGATTTTATCTATCTTACTAGACTTTCAGTTGATAACTTAGTTACAGATATTGTATTTCAAGAGGGTAATAGAGCTAAGATTAAACTACGTAATTTTTTTAATAGAAATAATAAAAATTTATGGAGGCAATAACTAAAATTATATAAAGAAAAATATATAAATTTAATAATTTTTTTAAGGGGGAGAATGTTTTGAAAAATATACACTTTAATATCCATGAAACTACTGTAAAAATTAATGATATTAAAATTTTTGGTGTAAATGACCTTAAGCTTGGGATGGATTATTTCATAATTAAAAAAAATGAGAGTAATTTTATCCATTTCATAAGTCACAGTAAGGTAACAAATCCTTATTTTACAGTAGTAAGGGTAACAGATGGTGTGAGGATCGCTCATAATTATAAATATTCTAATTTTACCCCACTAGATATAATAGAGGGATATAACAATAAGATATTATAGAGGAGTTCTAAATTAAATTTCCTTTATACTCTTTTAGTAGACACTTTTTATTTTTAAATAGTATAATATATTTAAAAGGATGGTGTATATATAATGTCAAAGAAAAATGATGACTTTTATCAAAAACTACGAAAAAAAATTAGGAACTGGATACAAACGGAAGATGGAAAATCAAATAAATGGTCGGAATACCTCATGGCTGCACCTGACTTATTTCATCTTTTATGTAAACTATCCATAGATAAGGAAGTTCCAGTTAAAGAAAAAACAAAATTAGTTGCCGCTATTACTTATTTTATTTCTCCAGTAGACTTAGTCCCAGAATTAATTTTAGGCCCGATTGGATATGTAGATGATATTGCTTTATCAGCATATGTACTCAATAGTTTAATAAATAAAACTAATTCAGAAATAGTCAAAAAACATTGGGCTGGAGATAAAGATATCCTTACTTTAATAAGCAAAACCCTTGAAATTTCAGATGAGATGGTAGGGGGAAAATGGAAAAAAATTATAAAAAAATTCGAAAATTATGAAGAAAAAAAATAAAATATTTTTATATCAATAAAAAAAATTATATTAAAAAAAAGATGATTTCTATGTTATAGAGATCATCTTTTTACTGTCTATAATTTTAATTTTATTCTAACAGATGGTAGAGTCATCTCTTTAAAACTATATTTTTATAAAGATGCTCTAGATCTCTTACTAAATATTTAGAGAAAATAAACTAAAAATATTGTATACACAACTTTATTTTATTATACAAGGAGGAACTACTATCACTATAAGAAAATTAGAGATCTATTATACTGTATCTGAGATGCTTAATATGACAAAGGCTGCTAAAGTTCTTTATATAAGCCAACCTTCTATAAGTCAAGTTATAAAAGAATTAGAAAAAGAGATGGATGTTAAATTATTTGAGAGACTAGGCAAAAGACTTTATATAACAGAAGAGGGAAAACTCTTTCAAAAATATGCTTTAAGAATATTAAATTTGTATAAAGAATCACAAAAAGTTATGGAAGATATAAGGGAAGTTAGATCTGGAAGTCTAAGGGTTGGAGCTAGTACAACTATAGGAACATATCTTTTGCCCAATATAATAGCTGACTTTAAACAAAAGTATCCTCAAGTCAATATAGAACTATATATTACAAATACCCAAGAGATCTCAGAATCTTTATTAAAAAATAATATAGATATAGGATTAATAGAAGGAAAAATTGCGGTAAATGAGTTGGAGATAATGGATCTTTGGGAGGATGAATTAATAATAATCTCATCTCCAAATAAAAGATGGAAAAAAGAGATAAACCGTAAACAATTAGAAGGGGAAACTTTTATCCTCAGGGAAAAAGGAAGTGGTACTAGAGATACCTATGAGGATGCTATAGGAATAAGAGATGAAAATATTTTTGTGTTTGGAGGAACCGAAGCTATAAAAAGAGCTGTAATAAAAGACCTTGGGGTAGCTTGTGTTTCTAGTCTAACTATAAAAGAAGAGGAAAGAAGAAAGGAAATAATAGTTAGTAAGATAAAAAATTTAGAGATAAAAAGAGATCTAAAACTTATCTATCATAGAGATAAGGAATTTTCAAAATTAATCGAAAAATTTATAGAATTTTCCAAACAATATAATATATCTAAGATCTAAATACTAGTCTCATGAAGTTAAACTATGTTAAAAATAATAGTTTAATTTTATGAGTTTTTTTATGTATAGGTTATAACCTATCATAAATATATAAATATTAGTATTTTACTTATCTATTTGATTTGGTATAAAATATAACTATATTAATAAGGGAAGTGAGAGATATGAATATTAAAAAAATTATACCAGGATTTATTGTTTGTTCTATCATTGCATATATTGGAAATATTTTAGGTGGGATCTTTCCCAAGTTAGGAGGTGCAAGTTTTTCAATTATATTAGGAATTATCCTAGGTAATACTCTGGTAAAGAGCAATAAATTTGCTGCTGGATCTGCTTTTTCAGAATCAAATCTTTTATCTTATTCAATAGTTCTTTTAGGAGGAACTTTAAATATCTATAGTGTTTTTAGTATTGGAGTTAAGGGAGTAAGTTTTATTATAATTCAAATGATAACAACTATAACTGTGGCTCTATGGATTGGAAAAAAGATGAAATTTAAGAAAAAATTTACATATCTCATGGGAAGTGGAAATGCAGTCTGTGGTTCATCAGCAATTGGAGCAGTTTCTCCTGTTGTTAAACCAGAAAAAAGTGATCTTGGAATATCTATTACAATAGTAAACTTAGTTGGGACTGTCCTTATGTTCTTACTTCCACTTATCTCTAGAGTAATATTTAATGGAGACACAGTTATGACATCTGCTCTTATAGGAGGAGTTCTTCAATCTGTAGGGCAAGTAATTGGAGCAGGTCAACTAGTTAATAATGAAGTATTAGAACTAGCTACAATATTTAAGATAATAAGGATTATATTTATAGTGGTATTAGTTATCTATCTAGATAAAAAAATCTCAGCAGATTGTAAAGTAACCAAACTTGAAAAAGAAGTAGAAACTGAGATCGAAGTAGAGATAAATGAAATTACTTTAGAAGAAAGTAAAAAAAATAAATTTAAAAAATTAAATATCCCTTGGTATATTACTGGATTTTTTATCTTTACAACTTTAAAAACTTTAGGAATATTTAATACAGACCTTTCAAATATTTTTCACTTTATAAGTTCTAAATTTGAGATAATAGCCCTTGCAGGGATAGGGATGAGAGTTAAATTAAGTGTTCTCTTTGAACAAGGCCCTAAAGCTATAACATATGGATTAGCAGTTGGAACAGTGCAAGTAATCTCTGCTATAACATTTATCAAGATAATCTATGGATTAAATTTTTAAAAAATCAATTCTAAAATAAAAAGATCACATAGAAAATTATTTCTATGTGATCTTTTTAAGTTTTAATATCGATTTTTTTTAAGCTACCATCTCTTCACACATTAATTTAGCTTGTCTTAAGACTGTATCTAAGGCTTTTTCCTGACCCTTTGGCGGATATTTATATTTTCTGAGTAATCTTTTTATTGTTTTTCTCATTGCAGCTTGGGCTGATTCTTTTTCATACCAGTCTACTTTTAGATTTGCTTTTACAGATTTAGTTAATTCTACTGCTATTTTTTTTAATATCTCGCAATCTTCTAATTCTGCTAAAATTTCTTCTGTTGCTAAGGCATCATAGAATGCCACTTCATCATCAGTTAACCCTAGATCATTACTTTGACTCTGTATATCTTGAAATTCTTTTGCCATCTTTATTAGTTCATTTATTACTTCCATACTTGTAATAGCTTTATTTCTATAAGATTGGAGGGATCTTTTTAATTTATCAGAAAACTTTTCAGACATCACTAGATTTCTTCTAGAACTAGATTTAATCTTACCTTCTATTAATTTTTTTAACATCTCTACAGCTAGATTTTTATGTTCCATAGATCTAATCTCTTCTAAAAATTCATCTGATAATACAGACATATTGGGATTTTTTATCCCAAGTTCTTTATAAATATCTATAACTTCTTCTGAGATTATTGTATTTCCTAATAGATAAGCCATCCTCTTGTTGATCTCATCATCTGATAAAGATTTTCTTGTTGATGGTGATTCTTGTTTAACAAGGGTAGCTTTTATTGCTTTAAAATATGCTACCTCTTCATTTATTTTTTTTCCTTCTTCAGTAGATACACAAAGTGAATGGGCTTTTGCTAGGGATGATACTTGTTTTAAAAATTCTTTTTTCACTCCCTCACGATCTATATCGATACCTAATATATAGTTCATCCCACCTATAATAGATCTTCCTCTCATCATAGACTTATCACTTTTATATCCACTATAGTCATAATTATGTATTATACCTCTTACCACTTCGTAATATTCAATCATTATCTGAACTGCTCTATCGAGATCTATTCCTGTTGTTTTTTTATCTGAAGCTGAATATTGATTTAAAGCTTTTTTTAATTGATCAGCTATTCCAATATAGTCAACTACAAGTCCACCTTCTTTATCTTTAAAAACTCTATTTACTCTAGCAATTGCTTGCATTAAATTATGTCCTGCCATCGATTTATCAATATACATTGTATGAAGGCAAGGAACATCAAATCCCGTTAACCACATATCTCTCACTATTGCTATCTCTAGTTTATCTGTTTCATCTTTCATCCTATTAGCAAACTCTTCTCGATCTTGTTTTGTAGTAAAATGTTGTTTCCAAGTCATAGGATCTTTAGACACATCATTGGTCATGATTACTTTTATCTTTCCTTTTGTTTTATCTTCATCATGCCATTCTGGTTTTAATTTTACGATCTCATTGTAGAGTTCTACGCATATTCTTCTAGACATACATACGATCATAGCTTTTCCAAAGGATGCATCTTTTCTAGCTTCCCAATGTATAACTAGATCTTTTGCTAAATTTTTTATCCTAGATCTACTTCCCATGACAGCTTCCATGTTAGTAAACTCTCTTTTTTTCTTTTCAGCACTATATTCCTCTACATCTTCCATGATCTCCATAGTTTCTATATCTGCTTTATTTAAAGAAGTCTCTTCTAAATCTAACTTTATAAATCTATTTTCATAATATATTTTTACAGTAGCTCCATCTTCTACTGCCCTTTTCATATCATAGGTATCTATATAGTTACCAAATACTGCTGTAGTTGATTTATCTTCAAAATCAATTGGAGTTCCTGTAAATCCAATATAGTTTGCATTAGGTAGTGCGTCCCTTATATGTTTTGCATATCCATATTTTATATTTCCATCTAAATCTTGTTTTGCTTCTAAACCATACTGACTCCGATGTGCTTCATCTGCCATTACTATAATATCATCTCTATCTGATAAAACTTCCATAGAGTTTTCACCTTTTTTAGGAGCAAATTTTTGTATGGTAGTAAAGATTATTCCACCACTCTGTACATCTAAATATTTTCTGAGTTCATCTTTATCCTCTGCTTGTTTTGGATCTTCTACTAGATAGCTACTACATTTAGAAAAAGTTCCATGGAGTTGATTGTCTAAATCATTTCTATCTGTTATTACTACTATGGTAGGATTATTAAATTTTTTCATCAACTGCCCTGTATAGAAAGTCATAGTTAAAGATTTTCCTGATCCTTGAGTATGCCAGACAACTCCTATCCTTCCTTGACTTTCCTTTGCTCTTTTTGTTTTTTCCAATGCTTTTTTTACTGCAAAGAATTGGTGGTACTGAGCTAATATTTTTACTGATTCTGTCTTTGTTTTCATAAATAAGATATAGTCTTTTGTTAACTCGAGTAATCTTTTTTTTGTTAACATCCCATGAGTCAAAGTTTCCATCATCATCTCATCTTTAGGTCTAATATCTTCTCCATCTACACTTCTAAAACTCATAAATCTTTCTAAGTTAGAAGATATAGTTCCTGCTTTTGCATTTATTCCATCACTGATTACGATAAAAGCATTATATTTAAATAGATCTGATATCTCATCTTTATACCTCTCTATTTGATTATATGCTTCTGTTATTCCTACCTCTTCATTTATCATAGATTTTAATTCTATCACTACCATAGGTATTCCATTTACAAATAATATTATATCTGGTCTTCTATTTGTTTTTTGAATTATAGTAAATTGATTTACTGCTTGAAAGATATTATTTTCTAAATTTTCAAAATCAAAAATATATACTTTTCCAAATCTATCATTTTTATCTTTATCTTTGTATGGAATATCTATCCCATCAGTTATCATCTTATGAAATTCCTCATTGGCTCTTATAAGAGTTGGATTAGATAGATGTCTTATCTTTTTAATTGCTTCTTCCTTAGCATCTGATGGCATATCTTTATTTATTTTATAGATAGCACTACGAAGTTCATCTAAGAGTAAAACCTCTTGATAACTTCCCCTTTCTTCTATTTCTATCTCTCCTCCTAGTCTATGTTCATAACCTAAACCTTCTAGGAGTTCTATATATGCTTCTTCTAGTTTGTTTTCTGTGAAGTTCATACTCCCCCCTTTGTACTATCCTTTTAAAGTAACCCATATTGCTACTGATGTTGAAAGAATAATTGAAACAATTGAAATTCCTATGGAATACTTTGCAATTTTATTTGATTCTTTAGCTATTTCAAGTTCTTTTTCTTTTCTATTTTCATCTTTTTCTTTCTCTAATTCATAAGAAGTTTTCCCACCATTATCTATAAATCTTTTTGTTTCTGGACAAACAAAATAAGAATATTTTTTTCTTTTTAAAATTCCTTTTCTTAAAAGCTCTTCCATTGCAAGTTTTTCTTCTGAAGTTAAGTCTCTATCGGGACGCATAGGTATATCAGGTCGTCCTTTTGAGTCTTCCCAATACTCCCTAGCTAATTGTAATTGCAACTCTATATTCATTAAAATTTTACTCCTTCAAATAGTTTTTTATGCATATATATTGCTCCTGCTTCATGGATCATTTCATCCCAACTATTAAATTGAGAAAATCTAACGACAGCATCATCCAAAACCCTTTCATCTAATTCTTGAAATTCTTCTTGAGTATTAATTTCAATACCAGTATTTCTAAAGAAGTCATTTATAGAATCAAAGTTAGTATTTTCATTCATAAATTCATAAGAAAATAATTCACTAAATGGAATAGAATTATGTCCATCCATTTTTTTAGCATTCTTTTCTAATTTTTTAAATTTATTTTGTAATTTGTCTAGACCTTTAATTTTCATATATCCCCCTCTATGATAGATATTTATTAATTTATGTTTATTACACCCTCACTTCTCCACTCATTAGCTTAGGCATTAAAATATCTCTAGTATTTGTTAAAGTTTGATTTTCTTCTCCGTTCTTTTTTATTTGTTCCATAAATGAAGTGATTATCTCTCCAAATTTATTCATGATTTTCTCATTTGGAATAGGCATCTTATAAAGTTCTAATATTTTTCCACTTATTCTTTGTCTTCCAGAGCTTCCATTCATATTTGCAATTGCATAATCTCTAAAATCTTTGTTTCTTGCTAAAAAATATGTAAATCCTTTAGCAATACCCTTCTTAGATCTTAGTACATTAAACTCTGTTGATCCCCAAGCAACTTCATTATCTTCTAAAAAATTAACAAAACCAGTCTTTCCATTTTCAAGGCAAGGTGTTATTCTTGCCATAAGAGTATCTCTGTTAATAAATTTTGTACCACTACCTGTGAAGTTTCTCTCTATAACACCTGAAATTATGCTCTGAGTTTCTGATAATGCTTTCATATCAGCATACTTAGCTATATCTCCTTTTTTTAATATCATTCTAGGATTTACATCTACGATTTCATGAATTTTTCCCACTCTCCACCCCTCAGGAATCATCCCAAGCTCAGACTCAATCATCTCTCCTTTATTATCTTTATAAGGAACTCCATCCTCATTGAGGAAGTTAAACTCCACAAACCATTCTTTAAAAATAGTCTGTGCCATCTCCTCTAAGGTTTGATTCATCTGATTATTTAATTCTATTTTGTCGTCTAGAGATTTGAGTATAGAAGCAATTTTTTCTTGCTCATGCAGAGGAGGAAGTTTAATTGAAATATCTTTTATATTTTTTATTGGTAACTTTGCTTGAACTGCTCCAACTATGCCTTTATCAATTTCATTTTTCCCGTAACAAGATGTTAAAAAATAATATAAAAACTCTACAGAAATTTCTTTTAGATCAATTAATTTAACACAATTTTCAGTGAGATTGGCACCATCTAAACTTTTTCCAACCTTTGCAATTAATCCAATTGTCCCTACAATTGAAATTAAAATATCTCCTTCATTTGTTATATATCTTGAGATTTTATCATGAACATTTTTTGTTATATATTCGTAGCTACTATCTACTTCTATATTTTTAGAATTATTAAGGTCTCTTATTCTTATATAGGGATGAGATGTTGGAAAACTTTGTAATTTTTCACCTTTAGGAAGTCTTTTTCCTCCTTTCACATTGCAAAGTTCACCTAATCTTACTTCCTTCCATTCACTTGATACTTTATTTGTATCTTCCATATTTTCCTCCGTATATTTTTACTATTATCCTTACTTTGTTAAAATTTAAAATCTATTTTTCAGAGAAAGAATTATGAAACAACTTGTTTCGTAAATTTTTATTTCAATTAAAGATAATACTTTTATATTTTTCTTTGTTCTACCATTTCATTTTAAATAATACTTGAAAATACTAAATAATTTACCATCATTTTTCTTATTTTTATAGCGGTTTCCGCCATTTTTCCGCCACTACTTATTTTTTCCGCCGCTTTGCCAGTACTTTTTATTTTTTCCGCCACTTTTAGTACTTTGCCAGTACTATTTTCTTTTGCCAGTACTTTGCCAGTACTTTAATTTCTTTTTTGTTTTTTTAAATCAAATATTTTTTCTTCTAATATTCTCATCTATTCCATCTCTGTTTTTTGTTTTTTCACCCTAAATTTCCTACTATCTCCCTCTTTTCACATTTAAAATCTATTTTTAGCGAAAAGTAGATTTTAATAATAGTGATATCTGGGGGAAAATCAAAGAGGGGGTTATAAGTTTTCTAATTCTGCTTCTAATTCTTCTATACTTGGAAGAACAGATTTTAATTCATTTGGTAGTACTTGAGTCAGTTCATACTCACTTACACCTATTGGTTTATCTATTCCCTTTAGAGAATATTCCACTACCATATCATTTTTAGATTTACAGATAAGTATCCCTATTGTAGGTTTATCTACCTCTTTATTGGCTAGCTTATCGTCTACTACCGATACATAAAAATTTAACTTCCCTGCATATTCAGGTTTAAAGTCACCTGTCTTTAACTCTATCACTACATAAGAATGTAACCTTACGTGATAAAATAATAGATCAATATAAAATTCATCCCTTCCTACTTCTAACTTATATTGTCTTCCTATATATGAAAACCCAGCTCCTAACTCCAGTAAAAACTTGGTTATATTATCAACTAGAGCATCTTCTAGTTCCCTTTCATTATATTTTTCTGTAAGTGTCAAAAAATCAAATGAATATGGATCTTTTAATGTTTGGATAGCTAGATCAGAATGAGTAGTAGGTAATTTTTCTTTAAAGTTACTTACCGCCTTACCCTCTCTACCAAATAACCCCAACTCCATCTGATGAACCAGTACATTTCTAGACCAGTTATTTTCTATGGTTTTCTTTATATAAAATATGGCTCTTTTATTTTCCTTTTCCTTGGTCATAATGGCGATATGGTGACCCCAAGGAATTTGAAACAGGGTTTCTTTTTGAAATTGTGCAACAGCTTGTTGCACAATTTCATTCCAGTAAAGATACCACTTTCTCATATAAAGAATATTTCTTTTGGAAAACCCTTTTATACTAGGAAATTCTTTCTTTAAATCTTCACTAACTCTTTCTACTACCTTATCTCCCCAACTAGAATTTTGTTGTTTTTCTACGATTCCCCTTGCTATCTCCCAGTAGAGATTTAAAAGTTCTCTGTTCACAGAAATACTGGCTTTTATTTGGGATGAATATACTTTTTCTTTTATCTCTACTATCAATTTAGAATATTCTTCTCTATTTGATAGATTACTCTCCATATTAAGTATTGGTTCTTTCATTATTCCACCTCAAACCCTATTGATAATAAATTTTTTCTAATCTCTTCTTCAAGTTTTGCTGATTTTTTAAATTGTTCAGATAATGTTTTAGTCAACTCTTCCATCTTTTCTTCAAATGGAATTCCATCTCCTAGATCTTCTTCTATTCCTACATATCTTCCTGGTGTTAAGATATAATCATGTTTTTTTATTTCTTCTAAACTTGCAGATTTTGAATATCCTTTTTCATCTTTATACTCTCCATCTATATTTCTCCAAGAATGATAAGTATCTGCTATTTTTTTTATATCTCCTTCTTTAAACTCTCTAAGTTTTCTATCTATCATAGTCCCCATGGATCTTGCATCTATAAATAAAGTTTCGTTTGTTCTTTTTCTATGTTTAGAATTACTCTTATCTCTATTTAATATCCAAATACAAGCAGGGATCCCTGTTGTTAAAAATAATTTATCTGGAAGTGCAATGATACAATCTACAATATCATCTTCTAACATTGCTTGCCTTATCTTTCCTTCATTAGATGTATTAGAAGAAAGCGATCCATTAGCTAATACTATCCCAGCTATTCCTGTAGGTTTTAATTGATTTATCATATGTTGCATCCAAGCATAATTTGCATTTCCTTCTGGAGGAGTACCGTATTTCCATCTTACATCTCCATCTAAACTTTCATGCCAATAATCTTTTATATTAAATGGTGGATTTGCCATTATATAATCCATCTTTTTTGTAGAGTGTTGATTATTTGTAAAAGTATCAGCAGGTTCCTTTCCTAGATCTACTTCTATTCCTCTAATAGCTAAGTTCATCTTACATAATTTCCATGTAGTACTATTACTTTCTTGCCCAAATATAGAAATATCTCCTAATTTACCACGATGATTTTCTACGAATTTTTCAGATTGTACAAACATCCCACCAGATCCACAAGCAGGATCATATACCCTACCCTTTGTAGGTTCTAGACAAGATACTATAGTTTTTACTATTGATTCAGGAGTATAAAACTGTCCTCCATTTTTCCCTTCAGAGTTAGCAAACTTTCCAAGGAAAAATTCATATACCTGTCCCAATACATCTTCATTTTTATTATCTTTGCTATGTAGATTTATATTTCCTATTATATCTATTAGTTCCCCTAATTTTCCTTTATCTAAATTAGGATTAGCAAAAACTTTATAAAGTACATTCTTTAATTGTATATTTTCTTTTTCTATCATAAACATCGCGTCATCTATTGTGACACCTATCTCAGCTTTTTTTGCATCTTTAACTATCTCTGCCCATCTAGCTGATTGAGGTACCCAGAATATATTTTCAGATGTGTATTCATCTCTATCTTCACAGAGTTCACCTTTATCTAAATTATCTTTTAGTTCTTCCTCTGATAATTCCTTATATTTTAATTCAAACTTATCACTTATATATTTTAAAAAAACCAGCCCTAGTACCACATACTTGTACTCTGCTGGATCCATATTATTTCTTAGTTTGTCGCATCCCTTCCATAATACATCTTGAAAGTTTTCTTTTCTATCTACCTTAGCCATTGTATACCTCCGATTATTTATTCGTTCCTCTAATGATTATACCCTTCTAAAAAAAAGAAGTCAAAGAAGTATATTAAAATCATAAGTTTTTCATTATCCTCTCTCATTTCCCCTCTAAGCCCCTCCTAAAAAGTTCCCTTTGTGTTTATACATTTTGAAGAGATCCACCCCCTAGGATAAAGCCTTCTAACCCTTGGTATTATTGGGATTGAGAGGCAAAAAAAGTAAAATATCCAAAAGTAGCCTTAGGGGTATCAGAAGTAGCCTTAAGGGGGTCAGAAATAGCCTTATTTAGCTTAAAAATAGCAAATAAAAAAGTGGCAGAAATTTCTACCACTTTAAATACTCAAAATTTATTTTTATAATTGCTTTTAATTTAAATATAGTAAAAATTTGATCTTTTTAAACCATTATATTTAAAAGCTTTATTTGAATTAATAATTAATAAAAGGTATAATAATTACTATATCAATAAAACTTTTACTAGGAGGATAATAAATGGCCACACTTAAAGAAATAGCTGAAAAAGTAGGTGTATCTCCTGCAACTATATCAAGAGTCTTAAATGATGATAAAAATATCAGTGTTAAGGATGAAACAAGGAGTAAAATTTTTAATACTGCCAAAGAATTAGGTTATAAAACTATCGCTGAACGATATTCACATAAAAAAATACAAAAAAAATACAAAATAGGTGTAATTTTTAGCCATAGTGAAAAAATTGAATTAGAAGATTCATACTATCGTTCAATTAAATTTGGAATCGAGAATCAATGTAAAAAAAGAGAGTTTAATATAGTAAAATCATACTACCCTGATATAGATGACGTAACTATTAAAAAATTAGCCAAAATAGATGGTATTATTGCTGTAGGATGTTTTACCCCGAAAAAAATCAATGAATTAAGTTTAATTTCTAAGAATATTATATTTGTTGACTCTTGTCCTGATGAAGAAAAATTTGATTCAGTAGTAGTAGATCTTCGTAAAATTGTAGAAAATGTAATCGATTATTTTATAAAGATTGGCTATAAAAGAATTGGATTTATTGGTGGACAAGATATATCCTATGATGGAACTATTGATACGGATTCTAGGGAAATCACTTTTAGAGAATACGGTAAATTTAAAGGTGTAATTTCTGAAAAAGATATATCAGTTGGAAATTTTACAACAATTGATGGATATAATTTAGCATCTAAGATTATTGAAGAAAAAAATATTCCTGAAGCTTTATTTATTGCAAACGATTCTATGGCAATCGGTGCTTTAAAAGCTTTTAATGAAAATGCTATAAACATTCCAAATGATCTATCTATTATCAGTGTAAATGATATACCTAGTGCTAAATTTACCTTTCCTTCCCTTTCAACGGTCAAAATTTATTCTGAATTTATGGGAATTGAAGCTGTAGAGCTTATGTTTCAAAAATTAGAGATGAATAGAGATATTCCTTTAAAAATACTAGTTCCGACTAAATTAATTTTAAGAAATAGTTCTAAATAGAGAAAAGACCAGACTTTGAAAAATACAGAGTCTGGTCTTTTTTAATTTATACTTTATACTGTCTATTTAGCTCCACTTCATTTATTTCATCTTTAGAAAATGGAATAAAGATCATATTATATTTAAATTCTTTTGCGTCTAGTCTATAACCAGGAAGTTGCTCCTGTCCACAACTATTACTTCCTAAACCATTTTGAGCATAGTCCAAGTTGAGAGTTATAAAATCTCTTTTTTTCAATTTATTCCAATGAGTGGCATTTTCTAAATCTTCCATTGTATAAAAATGTGCTGAAAAATCTATACTCTTGTCTGACTTAATAAAAAAACCATCACCCTTATAAGTTGTAAAAGTTACCCAATTTGTATCTGTTCTATTACCATTTTCTTGTGGATATATATAGTTAGTAAATAATTCATCTACAGTTTTTTTATATATTCCAAATTGATTAGCTATTTTAGAATCACAATATGATTCACCTTCACCTCTTCCATACCAAGATATATTTTCATAATTTTTATTAATACCTAACTGCAATCCTAACTTTGGTATCATTGTTGGAAATTCATTTTTAGGTATCCCTTCAAGACCTATCTCTAATATTCCTGAGTTATATATTCTATATCTGTAATTGATATCATAACCATATTCAAACACCGGAGGAGCTACTCTAGCCGCAACTCTCATTTCTATATATTCATCATTGATCTCTATCTTTATATTTTTTACAGATTCTTGCATCTGTTTAAAATAATTCTTTGTCCAGATTTCCTTGATATACATATCATTATCTATAGGAGCTCTCCACATATTAAAAAATGGTGATTTTTCAATAACTTCTCTACCCTTCAACTTATAACTTAAAAGTTTTCCTCTGACCTTACAAAAACTAACATCAAAGTCTTCCCCTTTTATCAAGAGATTGTGATCTTCTTCAAAAATTTCAATTTTGACATCTTTCTGTGATTTTTTTAAATACTTCCCTTCTAGTTTAAAAGGTAACAACAGTTGTTCCTTTGTTAGCTCATAACCAGCTATAGCCCAAGAAGAAGTTTTTTTAGTTACTATTGAAAAATTCAAATAATAATCTGTATTGACCAAATTTATATCTATATCAGTAATTGGAATCCTTATTATCTCTTCCATTCCTGAAGAGATACCGTCTATACTCGCTACTCCACTCTTTAAAAGAGTTTCTCCACCTATTATCTCCCACTTTAATTCTAAATGATCTAATGAGATAAAATCATACATATTTTTTACTTTTACCTCTCCTAAATCTAGATTCCCAGCACTTATTTTGACAGGTTCTATAACTTTTTTATATTCAATCAAACCTGGAGAAGGCTTTTGATCAGGAAAAACAAGACCATCTATACAAAAATTTGAATTATTCGGATAGTCTCCATAATCTCCTCCATATAGATAGTAAATATCTCCATTTTCATCTTTAGCTTCTATCCCATGATCTATCCATTCCCAAATAAACCCACCTTGAATTGATTTATATTTATAAAATATATCTTGGTATTCCTTGAGACCTCCAGGACCATTACCCATGGCATGAGCATACTCACAGATAACTCTAGGTTTTAAATGTGGATTTTCCCCATATTCTTCCATCTTATTAACTCTAGAGTACATAGTAGAAATTATATCTACTACCTCTCCCTCTCTATCTTCTTCATAATGAATGAGTCTTGTATCATCTAATTCTCTACACCTTGATACCATTGCCTTCATATTTTCTCCAAATCCAGATTCATTTCCCATAGACCAAAATATTATAGAAGCATGATTTTTTTCCCTATGAAATGCCCTTTCAATCCTTTCAACATATGCATCTTTCCAAGTAGGATCAGTAGTTAATCTCGATAAATCTTTTACCCACATAAACCCATGGGATTCTAAATCTGTTTCAGCCATTACATAGAGACCTAATTCGTCACAGAGATCATAAAAATGTGGATCATTTGGATAATGAGCAGTTCTAACTGCATTTATATTATGTTGTTTCATAAGCAAAAGATCTTTTTTTATCCTCTCCCTAGATACTGTTCTTCCAGTTTTAGGGTCATGATCATGTCTATTGACACCTTTTAACATAAAATATTTACCATTTAAATAAAAGTTTCCATCTTTTAATTCAATTTTTCTAAATCCAATTTTCTGTGGTACTATTTCTTCTTCTTTTCCAACCCTTAGAGTTACAAGTAAGTTATATAGATTAGGGGTTTCAGCTGTCCACTTTAATGGATTTTTTATATCTATTATATTTTTTAATTTTCCTTTTTCTTCTAGTTTCATAGTTTTTTTATCTGATACTATAACCTTATTCTCACTATCTAGCAATGTATAATCTATCTCAACTTCTACAGCTTCTATTAAATTTTTTAATTCTAAATCTATCTCTAGTTTTGCATCTTCATATTTTGAGTCTAAATGAGTTTTAACAAAGAGATCATGGATACATATTTTATTTCTAGATATAATAAAAATATCTCTAAACATTCCTGATAACCACCACATATCCTGATCTTCAATATAGGAGGCATCTGACCACTGTAAAACTTTAACAGCAATCTTATTTATCCCCTCTCGAACATAATCTGTAATATCAAATTCAGCAGTTAGTCTACTTCCTTTACTCATCCCTACTTCTCTGCCATTTATATAAAGATAAAAAATAGAATCTACTCCATCAAATCTAATAATATTTTGTTTTTTTATTTTATCTTTACTTAAATAAAATTCCCTTATATAGATCCCTGTTGGATTTTCACTGGGTACATGGGGTGCATTTACAGTAAAGGGGTAGCCTTCATCTGTATATTGCATCTGACCATAACCTTTTAACTGCCAACAGCTAGGAACATCTATATCATCTAATTTACTGCTATCAAATTCCTCACTGTAAAAATTTGAAGGTACAAATTTTGGATTCTCATAGTATGAAAATTTCCATATACCATTTAATAATTTAAACTCCTCTGATCTTCCACGCATAAATGTAAGTGCATCCTCTTTAGTACTATAAGTATAAAAATTAGCTCTGGCCTCCATCCTATTTTTATGCAAAAGATTTTGATTTTCCCAATCTAACATATATAACCCTCCTTAAGTAAAAATTTTAGTAAACATTTTTTATACCATTGTATTTTATGCTTTATATATTGTCAAGTTATATATTTTAATAGTAGTAAAAAATTTATTTTAGTTTCTTATTAAAAAAAACATAATCCAGTTAATCCGAACAATTAGAAGTTTTTAAAAGTGTTGTAAAAAATATATATAAAATTATTGACATTGATGTTAATAAGAACTATAATCAAAATATAGGTAAAATTATACTAATAATTTTACTAAATAAAAAAAAGGGGGAAACAAAATGAAAAAAATATTCTTTTTAGTTATAGGGTTAATTGCCGTATTTTTAACTGGTTGTGGCGATTCTAAACCTATAGAAACTTCAGAAATAACAGGTAAAGAAATTAAGAGCGATGTAAAAGCCGAAATAAAAATTTGGTCGTGGGATGTTGCCGCTTTAGGACTTAAAGAAACCATACCTAGTTTTAACAAAAAATATCCCAATGTCAAAGTTATTGTAGAGGAAGTAGGAAGTGGTGATACATATCAAAAATTAACTATTGGTTTAAATTCTAATACAGGACTACCTGATATTATGACTATTGAAACTGATGTTTTTATAAAGTATCCTCCTAATTTTCCAAATGGTTTTTATGATCTTACAAAGGTCAGCGCTAATTTAGAAAATGATTTTGATCCAAGTAAATGGCAATTGGGTATGTATGAAAATAAACTTTATGCACTCCCATGGGATTCTGCCCCTGCCGGTATATTCTATAGAAGAGATTTTTTTGAAAATGGGGGAGTAGATCCAGAGACTATAAAAACTTGGGATGATTTTATAGAAGCTGGTAAAAAAATACAAGCTGCTAATCCAGGAGTTAAAATGATCCCAATCAACTATGCTAAGGAAACTTCTATTCACTCTATGATGGTAAATTCCCTTGGATCTGGTAACTTTAACAGTGAAGGTCAAATTACTGTAGCAGATGAAAGCAATATAAAAGCTTTAAAAATGCAGAAAAGATTTATCGATGAGGATATTTCATATAATGCTGACTCTTGGAATACTTTAGTTATTGCTACTAAAAATGATGAAGTAGCTACTGTACTCTATGGTGGATGGTGGGGTGGAACTCTAAAAGACCAGATGCCAGAACAAAGTGGTAAATGGGGAGTTATTCCAATTCCTAGTTTTGAAAAAAATGGTAAAAGAGTAAGTTATTCAGGTGGAGCATCTCTAGCTATTCCTTCTCAGTCTAAAAATGCTGAATTAGCGTGGGAATTTATTAAAAATGCTGTAGCTACAAAGGAAAATCAACTTTTGATGTATAAAAAATATGATCTTTTCCCTTCATATTTACCAACATTTGAAGATAAATATTTCAAAAAAGGTGATCCATATTTTGCAGGTCAAAAAGTATCTGAACTTTTTGCTAAAATGGTTCCTTTTATCAATAAAGAGTATGGTACTGAAGATGATTCTGAAGCCATCGACTATTTATTAGATGCTCAAGCAGCTGTCCTTACTGGAGATGCTGATGTAGAAAAAGTTTTAAAAAATGCAGCAGAGGCTATAAAAACTGCAACTCACAGATCTATTGCTGATTAGGAGGTTATCTCATGGACATAAGTATGACAAGAACAAAGGAGAGAAGGAGTAACCTTTCATCCAAGTTCAAACTAAACAAGAGAACTGCTCCTTATTATTTTATAGCACCAGCAGTAATACTCTTTGTGTTATTTACCCTATATCCTTTTTTTAGGACTATCTTGTTGAGTTTTTATAGCTACGAAAGAGGAAGATATATTTATTCTGGCATATCAAATTATCAAAGACTTTTTTCAGATGCTATTTTCTTTAAAGCTCTTTCAAATACCTTTACATATCTTTTGATACAGGTTCCTCTTATGTCTACACTATCTTTAATTTTAGCAGTTGCTTTAAACTCAAAGATAATTAAGTGGAAGTCTCAGTTTAGAGTTGCATTCTTTCTACCTTCTGTAACAGAGATGATTGCATATTCAATAATATTTTCACTTTTTTTAAGTGATAAAGGTCTTTTAAACTATCTTTTATCTATATTGGGAATAGAATCGATTCCTTGGTTAATCCATCCTTTTTGGGCTAAAGTATCTATCATGGTAGCTCTTACTTGGAGATGGACTGGATATAATATGATAATTATGCTTGCAGGTCTCCAAGGAATTTCAGATACTTTATATGAAGCAGCTGAAATTGATGGAGCTTCAAGATTTCAACAATTTCTCCATATTACTATCCCTCAAATGAAACCTATTATATTATTTTCTATGCTTATGTCTACAATAGGTACCATTAACCTATTTAGTGAACCATTTATTCTTACTAAAGGTGGCCCTAGTAACTCAACTATATCTTTAGGACTTTACCTCTACAATCAAGGATTTATGAATTTAAATTTTGGATATGCATCAGCTATCTCAGTTGTACTTTTAATAATCACAGCTATTATGTCCTTTATACAAATGAAAGCAGGAGGAAAAGATAATGGTGGACTCTAAAAATAAAATAAAAACAGTATTAAGTTACAGTATAATTATAATAGGAGTTATTGTTTCACTTTTTCCATTCTATTGGATGTTTATAGGTGCTACTAACTCATCAGCAGATATATTTTCATTTCCACCTAAGATGATACCTGGAAAAAGTTTTATGAAAAATCTTACTGCTTTAAATGAACAAATTGATCTTCAAAAAGTTATTTTTAATTCGTTCTTTGTGGCTATAACATACACTATATTTACTTTAACTATCAGTAGTATTGCCGGATATGCATTTGCCAAGTTTGAGTTTAAAGGAAGAAATTATTTATTTGGGGCTATCCTCTTAACTATGATGCTTCCAGGACAGGCTACAATGATCCCTCTTTTTGATATTATGAAAACCTTTGGATGGTTAAACTCATATAAAGCTGTTATTATTCCTGGAATTGCAAATGCCTTTGGTATATTTTTAATGCGTCAGAATATGTTAAAAGTTCCTGATTCACTTATTGAGGCAGCTAGGATAGATGGATGTGGAGAATTTGCTATTTTCTATAAGATAGTTCTTCCTACTATGAGACCATCTATTGCAGCGTTGGGAATATATATGTTTATGTTTCAGTGGGGAAATTTTATGTGGCAGCTTATAGTTCTCAATGATTCTAGTATGAAAACTTTACCTGTAGCTCTTTCATCCCTTGTTGGACTTTCTAGAGTTGACTATGGACAAGTACTTTTAGGGGCTAGTTTATCTACTCTTCCTGTTATTGCAATATTCTTAATCCTTCAAAAACAATTTATATCTGGAATATTAGGAGGAGCATTAAAAGAATAATAAAAGATTATTATATAAAAAACAAACTTTAATACAATAAAAGATTATGGAGGAAAGATAATGGAAAAAAACAAAAAACATATAGTAGCAGATCTTACCCTTGTTATTGTAGCCATCATATGGGGATCAGGTTTTACCGCTTCTAGGATGGCACTTGACAGTGGCCTGGGTCCATTTTATATAATGGCATTTAGATTCTTGATTGCGGCTATTATTATGGGGATTGTTTTCTATAAAAAAATAAAAAACATTCAAAAAAAAGATCTTATAGCAGGTTCTGCTGTTGGTTTTTTTCTCTTCTTTGCTTTTGCAACACAGACAGTAGGGTTACAATTTACCACAGCTTCTAAAAATGCATTTTTAACAGGCACCAATGTCGTTATGGTTCCCTTTATCTTTTGGGCTATAACAAAAATAAAACCCGATGCATGGTCACTCCTTTCAGCTGTAATGTGTTTTTTAGGAATAGGGTTTCTGTCTTTTGAAGGAAATTTTTCCCTTGGGTATGGAGACACTCTATCTCTTATCTGTGCTATTGGTTTTGCCTGTCATATTAGTTTAACTGGATATTATAGCAAACAAATCGATACTACTCTCCTTACAATTATACAGATGGCAGTAGCTACTATTTTATCCTTTGTATTTGGTTTCTTCTTTGAAACTCTTCCTAAAGAGGTTGGAACTAATGGTATTCTATCTGTAATCTACCTTGGAATTTTTAGTACTATGATTGCTTTTTTTCTTCAGACTACAGCACAAAAATATACTACGGCTTCTAGAACTGCTATTATATTATCCACAGAAGCTATTTTTGGAACACTTTTCTCTATCATGCTTTTAGGTGAGGTTGTTACATTTAAAATGATTATAGGAGGAGCCACTATTTTTATAGCTATCATCACTGCTGAAACTAAATGGGAATTTCTAAGAAAAAAACAGTGTGACGCTGCATCTAGTTAGATATAATCTAGATTTTTATTGATTTAATTTATTGTCTAATTTTATAATTTTTAAACAATAAAAAACTAAATACCTAGACCAGAAAAAATTCAAAAAATAAAAAGTAATAATTTTTAAATTATAGGGGGATAAAAATGGCAGTAGTAAAATTACAAAAGGTAGAAAAAACATATCCAAATGGATTTAAGGCAGTTCATGGGGTAGATTTAAATATAAAAGATGGAGAGTTTATGGTATTTGT
>Ga0316197_10000247_pt1 | contig 39145 bp, 36 predicted proteins | sample OudBiesiAoxic_MG_FD_204939 | JGI IMG/M metagenome (GOLD analysis project Ga0316197, IMG submission 204939) | Coastal sediment microbial communities from Oude Bieten Haven, Netherlands - site A oxic | ecosystem: Environmental > Aquatic > Marine > Coastal > Sediment | place: Netherlands... | reverse complement strand
GCTATTATCATTTTTATAATTTTATTCATTGGATTCCTATCTTTTTTTACATTTTTTAAAATAAAAAATAATTATAGCCTATCTTCTTTATCGAGGACAAATAAAAATCTTATCTTAGTTAGAAAATCTATAGATGAATTTTATAGTATTTATGAGAAGTATCCCAATGAAAAAGAGATAAGAGGAAATGATATAAACAAAAAATTTTTCTCTATTTTATTTAACAATACTAACAATAATTTTAAGCTTTTGAAAAACTTTAAATTCCCAAAAACTCCAAAATATATAAAAGGAGTAGATGGAATACCTATAGAAATTGAAGCAAGTAACAATATTAAAATTTGTAATAGATTAGAAAATTTAGGTTTAGCTAATGAGCTTTATACCTCCAATGGAGGCTGGATCTATTCCCCTAAAAATGGTGAGTTTAGAGCAAATCTTCAAAATTTTCAAGCTAGAGATAAAAAAGATGATCTTAGTAGACCTAAATGGAGTAATAAAATAGATTGGTATTATAAATAGGAGGGGGGTCCCCCTCCTATTTATATATTTTTAAAATTTTTTTCTTTAATCTGTCGGAAACAATATAGTGTTCATCAGAAATATTTTTTATAGCATTAAATGGTTTATGCTTATAATTTTTTTTTATCCTATCCCTTCCTTTAAGTTCTTCCTCTATATCATTTATGAACTCCACAACTTCTCCTATGCCTTTATAAACTAATTGCTTTAGATGCCTATTATCACGCCTACTTTTTATTTTGCTTTCTTCATCTCTCCACAAATGTTCATCTTTATCATATACAGCTACATAGGGTATTTTATACTGATTTAATAATCTTATAAATAGAGGGATACTGCTCTTACTACCACATTCAACAATAGAATATTCATATTTATATACTCCTAATTTTTTTGCTAAAAATGGTATGATAATCTTATCTGTCTGTCCCTCTACTAAGATTACTTTTTTGGCAAAAAAAAGTTCCCCCCTGTCAGGATTCATCCAATAATTCATATTGAATTTTTTTACCTCATCTCCCTTAAATAGATTCTCTTTATGCTGTACTACGTGAGTTCCATCATCATTTTTTTTGACTAAACATATAGACTTATAGTTATTTAATTCTATAAAAGAACTAGAATGTGTAGTTACATAGATCTGTCCACCATATCTGGCAATATTTGTCATAACTGAGTGTAATTCCCTCTCAGCTTGTGGGTGGAGGTAGAGTTCTGGTTCCTCGTACATAATTATTGTATTTCCCAACAGATTATATCTGGTACTTTTAGTTACACTAGCTATTCTTCTCATTATCTTAAACATTACTTCTCTTTGAAGACCTCTACTAGGATAACTTTCTTCTAGATAACGCATTTCAAAATCCAATTTATCTATTAATTTTTCTATATAAACAAGTTTGTTATTATTACTTAAGATTAATATAATTTTTTCATATAAATCTAGGATTGTTTTATTAGATGAAGCAGAAAATGATGGTACAAAAATAATTTCTATATTTTCTCTTATATAATATTCTAAATGTTCTGAGAGATGAATAAATTCATTTTTTTTTTTATAAAAATATTCTTTTCTCCCTTCTAAAAATTTTTTTTTTATAACAATTTCATCTTCTATATTTTTAATTCCTTTAAAAACATTTAATTCCTTTAATCTCAAACTGTCAAAGGTAACAATAAGTTCTGTAGGAGCCTCTTTATTATAACTATGTTTATTTTTAAATGTAATTTTATCAAAGAATAAAAGTATAGCAGATAAAATATTTGATTTTCCATGATTACTTTGCCCTATAAATAATAAGAAATTTTCAAATTCTATATGAGTTTTATGGATAGATTTCCAGTTTATAATTGTTAAGCTTTTAATATGCATATTTGTCCTCCTATCATTATTTAAATCCACTATTAGTATACCTAATGTTTTATAAAAATGCCAATAATACTAAATTTTGAAAGATATTAAAGGATTTCTTTAATATACTTTGGTATAATCAAATTAGATATAATATTACTGGGAGGTATAAATATGAAAATAGCTATAATAGGTCTAGGTAAGATGGGAGGGAAAATTGCCTTAAGATTATTAAAGTATAATCATAAAGTTTTTGTATATGAACATCATCAAGATAAAATTGATCTCATCGTGAAACATGGAGGTACTGGATTCAATGAGATGAACAAATTCATAGAGGAAATAAATACCCACGAAACTCCTATAGTTTGGGTTATGATCCCATCTGGGGATATTACAAATAACGTATTAATAGAACTTGGTAAAAAATTAAAAAAGGGATCTATTGTTATAGATGGAGGAAACTCTAACTACAAAGATAGTATTCGTACTGCGTCTTTATTGAAAGAAAAATCTATTCACTTATTGGATATAGGTACAAGTGGGGGACTTTGGGGATTTGAAAACGGATATTGTTTGATGGCTGGTGGAGATAGAGAAGCATTTGACATAATAATTCCTCTTTTAAAAGACTTAAGTTCTGAAAAAGGATATGAATATATGGGTAAGAGTGGTAGTGGTCATTTTGTAAAGATGGTACATAATGGTATAGAATACGGGATGATGCAATCCTACGCTGAAGGATTTGAAATATTAAAATCAAAAGGAGAATTTAATATCAATCTTGATAAAGTTGCTAATGTCTGGCAACATGGAAGTATAATTGAATCATTCTTATTAAATCTAACTAAAGATATGTTTAAAGATGATCCAGATCTAAGTGGCGTTAAAGGTTGGGTAGAGGATTCAGGAGAAGGGCGATGGACAGTTTTAGAAGCACTAGAAAACAATGTCTCTGCACCTATCATTACTCTATCTCTCATGCAAAGGTTTAGGTCTAGAAAAGAAGAAACTTTCACCGATAAAGTTCTAGCAAGTCTTAGAAATGAATTCGGTGGGCACAGTATAAAGGAAAAATAGGAGGAACAAAGTGAATTTAGAGATGAAAATATCATGTGAACCAGATAGTATTGAGATAAATATCCAGCCTTTTATTTTAATTATTTTTGGAGGAGGAGGAGACCTTAGTAAAAAAAAATTACTTCCAGCTCTTTATAACCTTTTTAAATTAAATAAATTAAATAATGAATCTCATATTATTTCTTACGGTAGAAAACCTAGAACACAAGATGAATATAAGAATTTAGTTAGAACTTATGTTGATAAAAACAGCACTGGAAAAAAAATAATTATAGAAGAGGATTTTTTAGATAAATTTATTTATCTCCGTGGTGATTCAGAAAAATTAGAAGGCATAGATAAAATAAATAAATATATTTGTAATTTTAAAAATATCAATAAATATCAAATAATCTTTTACTTGGCAACTCCTCCAAATTTAGCCAAAAACATCTTAAATCTAATTCAAAGATTAGATCTATGTGATAAACCATTTAAAAAGAAGATTATTATGGAAAAACCTTTTGGAATAGATACAGAATCTGCAACAAAACTAAATAAAAATCTCAATGAAATATTTGAAGAAGATGAAATATATAGGATAGATCATTATTTAGGTAAGGAAACTGTCCAAAATATATTATTTTTTAGATTTGGAAATAGTATATTTGAACCTCTTTGGAATAGAAGTTTTATAGATCATATTCAAATTACAGTAGCTGAAAATATTGGGATAGAATCTCGTGGAAATTTTTATGAAAAAGCTGGTGTTCTAAAAGATATAATACAAAACCATATGATGCAACTTATAGCTCTAGTAGCTATGGAACCTCCAACTAATTTTAATGCTAACTCTATAAGAGATGAGAAAGTTAAAATATTTAAAACTATTTCTAATATGACTGATGAATACATGTCAGAAAATTTTGTTTTAGGTCAATATAAAGCCGGTAAAATAAACAATAAAGATGTTATTTCCTATCAAGATGAAAAAAATGTAGATAAAAATTCAAAGACTGGCACTTTTTTTTCAGGTAAATTTCATATAGATAACTGGCGTTGGGCAGGAGTCCCTTTTTATGTTAGAGCGGGGAAAAGGTTAAATCAAAAATTAACTGAGATAGTTGTAACTTTTAAAATACCACCATTAAAATTATTTGGGAATGCTTGTAGAGATATGTTAGCAAATGAACTTGTTTTTTCTATCCAGCCTGAAGAAACCATTTCCTTATCAATAAATATGAAATATCCTGGTGTAGAAAATTATCCCCATCCAGTAGAAATGAATTTTAATTATTCTAAATTAAAGTTAGTTTCTATTACTGCATATGAAAGATTGCTTATTGATTGTATAAAAGGAGATCTTACACTTTTTTCTAGGCAAGATGGAATAGAAGAAATGTGGAGGATATTAGATCCTATTGTTAATTATTTCGATAAAACAAACTTTAATTTGCTAGATTATCCTGCGGGATCTTGGGGCCCTGAAAAAAGCAAGCTATTACTTGAAAAAGATAATAGGAAGTGGCGAGTATGACATCGATAAAAACATTTGAATCTGAAGTATCTATGGTTATAAAAGTCATAGACATTATTAAGTTTGAATCACAGAAAAAAAGAAAATTATCCATAGCTTTCTCTGGAGGGAAAACGCCTATTACATTATTTAAACTATTAGCTGTAAGTGACATAAGTTGGAAAAATATAAATATTTTTTTAGTAGATGAACGATGGGTTCCACTAAATGATCCAAGCAGTAATTATTATATGATTAATATGTTTTTATTAGAAAAAATTAATATTTCTAATAAAAATATCCATCCTATACCTTACTTATCATCTATAGAAGAATCTAAGGAAGAATACAAAGATGACCTTTCAAGATATTTTAAAGGTGATATAATTTTTGATATAATTTTTTTAGGGATTGGAAGTGATGGACATACCGCATCTATTTTTGAAAAAAATGAAGTCAACTTAGTCGAAGATGTTATAATAACATCTAGTAAGAGGCATCCCTATAAAAGAATTTCCTTAGGAATGAATGTAATAAATAATTCTAAAAAAAAGATATTTTTAATAGGTCCTGAAAAAATACCTGTTATAGAATCTTCTTCTTTTAAAAAATTACCTGCATCTAATGTAGTAAATCCAGAATTTTTATCCTATATAAAATAATTAAAAGAAGTTGACTCATTAGTATATTTTTTACTTGAGTTAACTTCTTTTAATTATCTATTAATTTATTTTTTAAACAACACATCTCTATTACATTCTAAAAATTCTTCTAATTCTAAAATCCTTTTCTTAGATGCATTATGCTGATGGAATTTATAGAGCAAATAGTTTATAACTTCTTCCCTTGTTTCTAAAGGGAATTCTAAAAATATTTCCCATAAAACATCAGTCCTTCTTAAAAAATCAACGTTTTTTTCTCTTTTCATATTTTCTATATATTTTTCAAAATTAAAAGGCAATTCTTTTTTAAAACGTCTAAAATAATGGTATACAATATTTGCATTAAAAACTTCAAAATTATTTTTATTAATTTCACATATTAAATCTATTAGTTTTTTCCACTTCTCTATCATAAAATTACCTCCATCAATAAATATTTTTCAATACTATTTATATACCTTAATTTTAATGATTTATCAAGAAGTTAATTAAAATTTACTAAATAGATTGTTTATATTTTTGTTTTATCTTTAGGTATATCTATGATCAGTTAATATAACATCGATATTTGAAATTTAATTAGATTACACATAAAAATCAAACCACCTATTTAATCGTTGGTTTACTTTTAGTTTATTTTTAATTTAGTTATTTTAATTATAGAAAAAATCATAATACTCATACTTAACCATTGAAATGGAGATAAAACATTCCCATTAAAGAGATAGTCAAATAAAATACTTGAGATAGGAAATGAAAGTTCACAAATTGTAGCTACATTTGCTTTTACATGTCGAAGTCCATAATAATATATAAATGCTGCTCCACTTCCACTGGTTAATCCAATAATTATAAAAATTTGCCAATTAAGAGTAGTTATTTTAGAGAATTCACCAAAATTATTACTTAAAATATTTATTATTAAAAGAATTAATGTTGTAAATCCATACCTAAAAAATAATGTTTGTTTATATGTGATTATAGAGACCATTCTCTTTCCAAAAACTGTAGAACTACCAAAGGCAAAAGCTGCAATCACAGCATACATAGATGCTTCTAGCATATTTTGATGTTCCACAGAAAATGGATTATTAAATTGAAAAGTTAAAAAATAACCTGCTATTAAAGCTAACATAGCCCACATAACAAATTTTTTAGCAATCTTTTCTTTGAGAATAATTCTAGCTAAAATTATAGCAAATACTGGCTGCAGTTTTTGCAGAAGTGTAACTATTGTAAGGTGTTGAAAATTTAGTAAAAATAATGCTTTTACTATAGATAATGTACCTATAACTCCGCCAAAAACTGCAACTAAAGTCATAAATATATAATCATATTTAGTAAACTTTTTTAAGACCCTATATTCCTTATAAAATATAAAATTCATACCTATAAATGGTAGTAAATGAATCATGAACACTACAAATTTTGTATCTAGATTATATAGACGCGGTGTAAGAACTATCCCATCTAATCCCCATAAACTAGCTGCTAAAACTATTGCTATCCCACCTATTTTATTTTTTCTTTCTTCCAATTTATTCTTCCTCCTAATAAAAAAAAATACCCAAATTAAACTTAGGGCATTAAAATTTAGGATATTTTTCCAATTTTTTAAATAACTTCTATCATCCAGACTATACTGTCGGTATCAGAATTTCACTGATTCAGCCTAAGCTCGCGGACTATTACCGCCGGTAGGGAATTAAACCCTGCCCCGAAGTTTTATATAATTTATAACCAAGTATAAACTATATTAATTTATTCTGTCAACATTATTTATTATAATACATCATTGCTTCTGGAAGATATCTCTCAATATCTTCTATCCTACGCTCATTTGATGGATGGGTACTCAAAAATTCATTTTCATCACTTTCGCTAAATTCTGCCATTTTTTTCCAAAATTTTATAGCTTCTCTAGGATCATATCCTGCCATAGCCATAAAAATAATACCTAGTCTATCTGCTTCTAACTCATGTTTTCTAGAATAACTTAAGATTCCCAAATTAGTTCCTATTCCATATGCTTGAAGTGCCAAATCATTAAAAACAGGACCTTCTACATTTAATAAACCATAATTTAAAAGGTTGGCTCCAGTTTGTACAGCTATTTGATAACTTAGTCTCTCTGATCCATGCCTTGCTACTGCATGTGCCACTTCATGTCCCATAACTACAGCTATCCCAAGTTCGTCTTTTGTTATAGGCAAAATCCCAGTATAAAAAGCTACCCTTCCTCCTGGCATACACCAGGCATTTATATCTTTTCCATCTACTAGATTAAATTTCCATTCATATCCTTTAAGAAAATCTTCTTGTGATATTCCTTTAAAATATTGTTCCACTGCTAAAGAAATATTTTTTCCAACTTCCTTTATTAGTCTTGAATCTTTATTGTTTAAAGGCGGATTTTCTTTTAAAAAATCTTGATATTGTTTCTCACTAGAAATAATAATGTCGCTTTCTTCAACTAACATTAATTGATTTCTCCCAGTAACCGGGACATTACTACAAGATATTATAAATATCAAACTAAATAGTAAAATTAATTTTTTCATTATTTCCCTCCTAGTTATTTTCTAATTACCTATCAAATAATTTTACAAAAATTTCTAAATTACCATAGAAATGGATATGTGGATACCCAGCAATAATCTTATCTTTTTCATAACTACACGACCATTTCTTCCCATTTTTTTTCTTTAATTCAAAATATAGATTTGTTTCATTTATATCATAGATATCTGAATAATGGAATTCATGACATCTTCCATTTACTCCATCCTTACTCTCATATTCTACATATCCAAATCTATTTATATTTAGTCTAGGTTTCATCTCTACTTTTATATCTAGAAGTCCGCACATAGAATCAAAGTCGCCATTTAATTGTTTTATTCCCTTTGTAAGATACATAAATCCACCACACTCAGCATAGATAGGGATTTTTTTGGAAGCATTTTTTATATCTTCTATCATAGTTTTATTTTCATATAATTCTTTAGAAAATATTTCTGGATATCCTCCTCCTAAATATATATAATCTAGATTAAGAGGTAGATGAGAATCATTTAAAGGAGAAAACTCTACTATCTCCATTCCTGTAAACTTCATAAGCTTTAAATTTTCAGAATAATAAAATGAGAACGCTTTATCTTGTGCAACTCCTACCTTCTTTCTTTTAAATCTATCTTTTAGATGTTTAGTTGGATCTTCTATTTTAGGGTTCTCCTTTCCATCCTCTGCAATTTCTAATATCTTATCTAAGTCTATATATTTTTTTGCCATCTCCTTTAATATCTCAATTTTATTATTCAAATCATTTATCTCGCTAGCCTGTTGTAAACCAAGGTGTCGTTCATCTATAGATACCCTTTTATCTCTTGGAAAATATCCTACACATGGTATATCAGTATATTTTTCTATTCCTTCTTTTAAAAGATTATATAGTCTTTCACTTCCAACATTATTTAATATAACCCCCCTTATTTTTACCCTGGGATCTAGATTTTTAAAGCCTAATACCACAGCTGCAATACTTGTAGAAGAACCCTTTCCATTGATTACTAATATTACAGGAATATCCAAAACACGTGATAGGTGAGCGCTACTATAGTTATCTAATTCATGGCTCATACCATCATAAAGACCCATAACTCCCTCTACTATACTAATATTTTTAATATTTTTAGAAAAAATATATTTTACTGATTCTTCACCCATTATAAACATATCTAAATTATTAGATGGATTTTTAGTTATAAATTCATGAAATTTTGGGTCTATATAATCCGGTCCAGCTTTAAATGCTGAGACTCCTTTTAAAGCTCCCATTATAGCTGTACTGATTGTTGTTTTCCCGGACCCGCTGGATCCCCCTGCAATAAGTATTTTTTTCATAGTTTCCCCCTTCGATATAATAAAACAAAATAATTTAACTAATATTTTATAAAAATATATCTCTTTCTAAATTTTAATACTGAAATTATACAATCCATTGAAAGTTTTTGCAAAGATAATAAGAAAAAAGGATTAAAAATAAATAAATTTCTTAATAATATCATGTGGAACTATGGTACAATAATTCCACATGATATTATTAATAAGGGAGGATACAAGTGTTATGAAAAAAATTATTATTATTTTATTAACCCTCCTTTCTCTAGATCTTTATGGAGAGACAGAGAAGGAAGAAAAAAATAAAAAAGCCTTTGATGTAGATGGAAAAAAATATATAATTAGGCCTCTATATGGAGTTGCAACACAATCAGATATAGGAAAAATATTAACTTTTAAAGGTTTAGAAGAGGATCCAAATAACGGTAAAATGACGGGGATCCAATTGGAAAGATATGTGTATAAGAAGCCCTATGCTCTTCCAATAAATATAACTTTACAGAGCAGTTTTATTATTCATTTTAACAGCTATAGTGATAAAGAAAAAGATTATTATACAAATGATAATACCTATCAAATCAATTTCGGTGTAAAATTATACTGGTTAAAATTTCCATGGAATAAATATGTTCGTACAAGATTAGGTATATCAGAAGGATTATCTTATACAAGTAATATTAATAATTTAGAAAGATTAAATCAACACGGTAAAAATAATTCTAATTATTTAAACTATATTGACCTTACCCTTTCTTTTAATGCTCAAGATATTACAAAAATAAATAGTTTAGAAAATACTTACTTTGGAATAGGTATTTCCCATAGATCAGGTATATTTGGAACTATTAATGATGTGTATGGTGGATCAAATAATATAACATTCTTTTTTGAAACAGAATTATAGGAGAGCAGTATGAAAAAATTGATATTATTTTTATGTTTAATGGTCAATATAGTTATAACAAGTTTCAGTGAAACTTCAAAATTTCAGTTAGGGTTGACTCCTACTTTAAATATAGGTAGTAATAAAAAAATCAATGGTTTACGTGTGCCATTATTTTTTGGAACTACAGAAAAAGTTACAGGAGTTGATTTTAATATATTTGCAAGTGATGTAGATGAATTTATAGGTCTACAGAGTGGAATATTTTTAGGGGCAGGAATATTTAATAAAGTTAATACTACATTTAATGGTGTCGGTCTAGGACTTGTTAATCTTCATGGAGGAGAGAGCAAGGGAAGCCTAATGGGAGTAGCAAACCTTACAAATGAATTTACAGGATTAAAACTAGGAATATTAAATTACTCTAAATTGAGCTCTAATTATGAATTTGGAGTAATCAATTACTCTAAAAAAGCATTTTTTCAATTAGGAATTATAAATATCACAGGACAAATAAACGGTCTTCAAATTGGGTTATTAAATTTTTCTGAAAATGGTATTTCACCGGTAATGCCTTTTTTAAATTTTAGCTGGAAACTTTTTAAATAGAGTGAGAATTAAAAACTAAATTATTATAGTATTAAAATAAGTAAAAGAGAGGGGACCTATGAAGGATAAACAACTTTTAAGTGAATTTGCAAGTGTAATAAATTCCGATAGATATCAATATACAGAAAGTGATGTTTTTTTAAAGGAAGGAATGCAGGAAAAAATAGCTGTTTTTGATATGTATTTTCGTAAAACAGAGGATGGAGGCTTAGCCGTAGTTTCTGGAATCCGTGAAGTAATTAAGCTAATAGAAATTTTAAATAGCACAAGTGAAGATGAAAAAAGAAAATATTTTTCTCTCCTTATTCATGAAAAAGAATTATTAGAATATTTGGTAAAATTAAAATTTACTGGTGATATATATGCTATGAGAGATGGAGAAATAGCATACCCTAATGAACCTATTATAACAATAAAAGCACCTATAATTCAGGCCAAAATTTTAGAAACACCTATTTTGAATATAATGAATATGCAAATGGCTATAGCTACAAAAGCATCTCGTGTAACTAGAGCTGCTTACCCTACTCCTGTACTATCATTTGGAAGTAGGCGTGCCCATGGATTTAGCTCTGCTGTTGAGGGGAATAAAGCAGCTTATATTGGAGGATGTACTACTCATTCAAATATTGTTACAGAATATAAATATGGTATTCCTAGTGTAGGAACTATGGCACACTCGTACATCCAGACTTTTGGTGTTGGAAGGGAAGCAGAAAAAGAATCTTTTAATAAGTTTATAAAAAATAGAAAAGTTAGAAATAATCCTCTTATTCTTCTAATTGATACCTATAATACACTAAAAATAGGAATTCAAAATGCTATTGATTCATTTAAGGAAAACGGGATAGATGATTCTTACAAAGGTACTTATGGTATTAGGATAGATTCAGGTGATTTAGCATATTTATCTAAAAAATGTAGGATATTACTAAATGAAGCATCTTTATATAAAGCTCAAATAGTTTTAACTAATGGATTGGATGAAAATTTAATAAGAGCCTTAAAGGAACAAGGGGTAGAAGTTGATTCTTATGGTGTAGGAGATGCTATTGCTGTAAGTAAATCAAATCCTTGTTTTGGAGGAGTATATAAAATTGTTGAAGTTGATGAAAAATCGGTGATAAAATTATCTGAAGATGTTATTAAAATATCGAATCCTGGTTTTAAAGAAGTATATAGACTCTATGATAAAAATGATCTAGCTTATGTAGACTTAATAACTTTAGTTGATGGAGACAAAGATAAAGAATTATTAATGAATAATAATACTATAGAACTTATGGATGAGAATTATGATTTTAAAAGTGCTAGTCTAATAGGTGGCGAATACACCTATAAAAAACTTACGAAAATATATGTAAAAGATGGTAAAATAACAAAAGAGTATCTAAAATTAAAAGATGTAAAAGATTCAAGAGATTATTATTTAAAAGAATTAGAAAAAATATCTACTGAGAGAAAAAGACTTGAAAACCCTCATAAATATAAAGTGAATCTATCTCAAGATTTAAAAGAATTGAAGTATAAACTTATAAATAAAATATCTAAACAGATTAAGGGTGAAATATAAATTCATATAATTTTTGAATAAATTTATAGAAAACATCTTATAAATATAGATCCTATTTAAAAATTTCCTCTTCTAAATTTATCAAACTAAATGATAGATTTAAACACAGATTTAATTATTTATACTTTGAATGGATATTGCAAATTTAATCAAAGTATGGTATTATTTTCACATATATTGTTTTTATCGAAGGAGGAAACATGGTTAAAATTTTATTAGGTGTTTTATCGTGTATGGGATTATGGTATCTTGGAGTTTTTATTAAAGATTATAGAGAGTTTAAAAAAAATAATATGTTAGAAAAGGAAAATATAGTAGCTTTGAGTAGTATTGGATTTATTCTTTGTTTTTTTGATACCCTTGGAATAGGTGGTTTTGCACCTATGACAGCTCTATTTAAACAGTTCAAATTAGTAAATGATAGGATTATTCCTGGAACTTTAAATGCCGCTATGACAATTCCTATTATTGTTGAAGCTCTTATTTTTATTAAAGATGTAAAGGTTGATTTAATTACTTTAATATCTATGCTAGTGGCTGCTACTTTAGGAGCTATTCTAGGTGCAGGATATGTGTCCAAATTAAATGAGAAAAAAGTTCAACTTTATATGGGAATAGCCTTAATAGTTGTAGCTTTAATTATGTTAGCTGGTAAGCTAGGAATACTTCCATCTGGTGGGGATGCAGTTGGACTTACTGGTATTAAATTAGTAGTAGCAGTTATAGGTAATTTTATATTAGGAGCACTTATGACTTTGGGAATAGGTCTTTATGCCCCTTGTATGGCATTGGTCTATGCTCTTGGGTTAAGCCCACTAGTAGCTTTTCCTATTATGATGGGATCTTGTGCATATTTAATGCCTGCAGCTACTGCTAAATTTATCCGTGCAGGAGCTTATCATAGAGGAGCTACACTATGGGGTACAATATTTGGATCACTTGGAGTTATTGTGGCTGCTTATTTAGTCAAATCACTACCTATAAGTATTTTGACTTGGATTGTTATAGGAGTTGTTCTTTATACCTCTTTACACTTATTAAAAGACTCTTTTTCATCTGATAAAAAAGAAACTATAAACGTTTAAGAATATGAGCCCACGAAAAGAAAAAAATTCTTTTTATGGGCTTTATTTTTTTTTGACAATCATATTTCACCATCTGTATTTCTTTTCATTGAATTTTTTGATGGTTTATGTTAAAATTGTCAGATATAATAAGAGCTAAAGAGGAGATGCAAATGAAAAAAAGAATAGTCTTTGATAAAATTAGAGATATGAAATACATCTCTCATTTAGATACTATAAGATTTTTAGAGCGACTTTTTAAAAAAACAGGTATCACTATAAAACATTCAGAAGGATTTACCCCTAGACCAAAATTATCCTTTGGAAATCCTGTATCACTAGGAGATGAAACGTTTAACGAATTGATGGATGCTGAAATAATATCTGAATTATCAAATAATGAGATCTTAGAACTTCTAAATTCAAATTCACCTAAGGGATTTTATTTTCATGAAATCTATGACGTCTCTAAAAAATCTGGAATAGCTAATGACTTTGATATTTTAATCTATGAGATAGAGGGAAATACATCAAATATAGATTCTCTAGAAAAATTATTAAATACAGATGAAATTATAGAGATAAAGGAGAAAAAAGGTAAAATTAAAGAGAGAGATTTAAAAGAAAAAATAGGATATTTTAAAAGAATTAATAATAAGATTTTTTTAGAATTATATAATATTTCTCCCAAAGGTTTGTTTATAATTGCTAAAATAGATAGTAAAAGTATAAAAGTTAAAAGAATGGGATATAAAAAAAGTAAATAAAAATACGGAGGGATAGGCATGTTAGATTTAAAGTATATCAGAAATAATATTGAATTTTTAAAAGGAGTTTTAGCAAATCGAAATGCTAAGATAGATTTAGATAGATTTGAACAATTAGATGAAGAAAGAAGAGAGTTACTATCAGAAGTAGAAACTTTAAAACATAAAAGAAATAATGCTTCACAAGAAGTTGGAAAATTAAAGAGAGATGGTAAAGATGCATCTCATATTATCGAAAAAATGGGTTCTGTAAGTTCTAATATCAAAGAAATAGACAAAAAATTATCTATAATTGAAACGGAAATCAGATATTTTCAAATGACTATTCCAAATGTATACCATGAATCTACACCAGTTGGAAATGATGATACAGATAACATTTTAGTTAGAAATTGGGGAGAACCTACAAAATTTAATTTTGATGTTAAACCTCATTGGGAATTAGGAGAAGAACTAGAAATACTCGATTTTGAAAGGGGAGTAAAATTAGGTGGATCTAGATTCACTCTATATAGAGGTGCAGGAGCTAGATTAGAAAGAGCATTGATAAACTTTATGCTAGATTTACATACTACAGAACATGGTTATACAGAACACCTTACTCCAATTTTAGTTAAATCTGAAATATGTGAAGGGACAGGTCAACTACCAAAATTTGGTGATGACATGTATAAAACAGAAGATGATATGTATCTAATTTCTACTTCGGAAATAACTTTAACTAACATTCATAGAGGTGAAACTTTAGCAGAGGCTGATCTACCTAAATACTATACTGCATTTTCACCTTGTTTTAGAAGAGAGGCAGGATCATATGGTAGAGATATCAGAGGGTTAATAAGACAACATCAATTTAATAAAGTTGAGATGGTAAAATTAAGTCTTCCTAATAATTCAAATGAAGAATTAGAAAAAATGGTTGTAAATGCAGAAACTGTACTACAAAAATTAGAATTACCATATAGAGTAGTTCAACTTTGTACAGGAGATATTGGTTTCTCAGCAACTAAAACATATGATTTAGAAGTATGGTTACCATCTGAAAATACATATAGAGAAATCTCGTCTTGTTCTAATTGTGGAGATTTCCAAGCTAGAAGAATGGGCCTTAGATTTAAGCCTTCTAATAATGGGAAAAGTGAATTTGTTCATACATTAAATGGATCTGGATTAGCAGTAGGAAGAACTTTATTAGCAATTATGGAGAATTATCAGCAAGAAGACGGAAGTTTCTTAATTCCTGAAGTTCTTAGACCATATATGGGTGGACTAGATGTTGTTAAAAAGTAGTATTATTTTTATACTTTTGCTTACTATCTTAACATCTAATATATATATATTAATAATAGTAGCAGGTTTGATGATTTTTTCAAACCTGCTATTTAACAAAAATTTAAAATATTATATTGGAAAGATGAAGTATGTTTTTCTCCTTTATTTTACTACAATATTGTTTCAATTATTTATGATTCAGGATGGTGAAGTAATAGTAAAAATTTATAGTTTTTATATTACATGGAGAGGAATTACCCAAATTGGTATTAATTTTTTAAGAATTCTTGATATATTGCTTGTTTCGTGGCTAATAAATGCACAAAATATATTTACAGGCAAATTTCAAAGATATAACAAATTAATAGATACTATTATGGAATTAGTTCCAGAAATTTTTGTTCTTTTTAAGAAAAAAATGAGATTCAAATCATTTTTCAGACATATTTTAAAGCAAATAGAGAGTAAAATATAATCTTTCAAAAGATTGCTTTTATATATTAAATTTGGTATTATTAAAGAGTAGAAAAATTTAAATATAATAAAGGAGGAATTATGAAATATAATTATAAAGATTTAGGATTAGTAAACACTAAAGAGATGTTTGCTAAAGCGAATAAAGAAGGGTATGCAGTACCGGCTTTTAACTTTAACAACATGGAACAAATGTTAGCAATCGTAGAAGCTGCTGCATTAAAAGGATCACCAGTTATATTACAATGTTCAGGCGGAGCTAGAAACTATATGGGAAAACCAGTAGTTCCTTTGTTAGCTAAAGCAGCTGTAGATGTCGCTAGAGAAATGGGGTCAGATATCCCTATCGCTTTACATTTAGACCATGGATCATCTTTTGAACAAGCTAAAGATTGTATCGAATGGGGATTTTCATCAGTAATGATTGATGCATCACATTTCCCCTTTGAAAAAAATATTGCTGAATCAAAAAAAGTAGCTGAATATGCACATGCAAATGATATAACTGTAGAAGCTGAATTAGGTGTTTTAGCTGGTATTGAAGATGAAGTAACAGCAGAAGAACATATCTTCACACAACCACATGAAGTAGAAGAATTTGTTAAAGCATCTGGTGTGGATTCACTAGCTATCTCAATTGGAACTTCACATGGAGCACATAAATTTAAGCCTGGAGATGATCCTAAATTAAGATTAGATATCTTAGCTGAAATTGAAAAAAGAATTCCAGGATTTCCTATTGTATTACATGGTTCATCATCAGTACCTGCAAAATTCTGTAATATAATTAAACAGTATGGTGGAGAAATAAAAGATGCTATTGGTATTCCTGATGATCAATTAAGAGGTGCTACTAAATCTGCAGTTGCTAAGATCAACGTTGATACAGATGGAAGATTAGCATTTACAGCTGGAATCAGAGAAGTACTTACTACTAAACCAGGTGAATTTGATCCTAGAAAATATTTAACACCAGCAAAGAATTACATGAGAGATTTTTATATGGAAAAGATTTCTAATGTATTCGGTTCTGAGGGTGCTTATAAAAAAGGAACTAAATAATTAAATAGAAAAAGGAGATAGTTATAAACTGTCTCCTTTTTCTATTTAATTATTTATATTTATTTATGGTAAGTATAACTAATCTTAGAATCCAAAATTCTTCGATATTGCTTCACTTTACTTCTATCTCTATTTGGATCTAAAAAAAGTAAAGAAAAAAACTCCCATAGAAAAACCCAACCTCCAATGTTAAATCCCTCTATGACTATTTCCCATATCAATTGAGTTACAGAAATATTTTTTTTTATAATAGAAACTATAAAGATCAATGAAATCCCTAAAATAAAACTTATTATAGCTGATTTATAAATTAAATGAATTTCTCTTATTTTTTTTCTATAAAGGTATAAAAAATAATTTTTAATTTCCTTTATCCCCCTTTTTTCTTTTATCTCATCATAGAAACTTTGAGGCATGTTTATATTTATTAAGAGATTATATTTAAGTGGAATATCTTCTATAGAATTTTCCAAATGATCGATAAATTCATCATTTAGATCCTTATTTTTTAGAGGTGAAAAATCCAAATTACTATAGAGATATTCATAGTCCTTTATAAAAACATCTATTATATAAGCATTTGTTTTTTTATCAAACCTAAAAAGTTTTTCTAATTTTATTTCATATTTATACTTGTACTTATTAAAGATCATTTTGACCACCTTATTCATATTATGATTCATATTTTTTTATTGTATTTGATTATACAATTTAAAATATACAAAATCAATTTTTTTCTTAACTCTCGATAAAATAAAATTAAAATCGTATAAGTTGACAAAAATAGTAAATTACTTTATCATAAATATATATTAAATTTATAAGGGTGGAAAAAATGACAATGATATTATATTTTGGTATTGGACTATTAGCAACAATTTTTGGATCATTAGTTGGACTAGGCGGTGGTGTTATTATAAAACCAATCTTAGATACTATAGGATCCTATGATCTTACTACTATTGGAATACTTTCTTCCTTTACAGTTTTTTCTATGGCTGTTGTATCTACAAGTAAACAAATAAATAAAGGATTTAAAGTTGAAAGAAATATGTTGGTAGTTGCAATAGGATCTATATTAGGTGGTGGAATTGGTAATTTATTATTCGATATTATTTTAAAAATTTTAAACAATGAAAGTTTTTTAACTGCAATTCAAGGATCTATATTAGCAGTACTATTAATCTTAGTTTTATTTAGAGAAAAGATTCCAAAATATCATTTAAAAAACTATCTATTATTATTTTTAATAGGAATAGTCCTTGGAACTATAGCCTCTTTTTTAGGGATAGGTGGAGGACCTATAAATGTTATGGTATTAGTTTTATTTCTTAATATGGATATTAAAAAATCAGCTATAACTTCGATATTCATAATATTATTATCTCAGCTCACAAAATTAATTTTGATCTTTATAGCAACTAGATTTAAAGGAAATGATCTTACTATGCTCTATGTAATGATTCCTGGCGGAATTTTAGGAGGATCTATAGGGGCTTATTTTAATAGTAAATTAACTCATCAGACCGTTCATAAAATATTTAATACTGCCATAATAACTTTGGTTGCTTTAAATTTTTATAATGTAATAAATAGTTTATTATAAAAAAAGAGAGAGAGAATATGGCATAAAAGTTAATGGAACCAAAAAAATTAAAGCTAGTTCAGCCTCTTCAAGACCCCCGAAAAATATCAAAGAGAATCTATTAAAGTAAAATTTTAATGCAGAAAGAAAAAATTAAATTTGGTTAATGGACATAACATATATCCTAACTAATGATGGATGGTTATACTTAAGTAGTGTCCTCGATTTGTGGAGTAAAAAAATAATTCATTACGATATTAGGAATACAATAGATAAGAAACTTGTAATAGAAACACTAGAAAGAGCTTACTTTAAAAATCAGCTTGAATTGGTAACAATATACAAGTAATGACTATTATAAGCAAATTAAAGAGTTAAAAATAAGACAATAGGTAACTGTTATGATAATGCAGTTATTGAATCATTTCATGTGAGCATTAAGAAAAAAAATGTTTTATTGAGATGAAACTAACTTCTTTCCATCATAAAAAATATGGAGATTTATGTTATCCTTAGATTTTTAAAAACATATATTTCGAAGAAGCTTATTTTTAAAGCCTCTTTTCACACATACTTTTTTATTTGTTTTTTCTTGAAAGTAGTTCTTCCCTAAAAATTCTTTACTTTTAAAGTAAAGTTTTGTTTTTTTAGAAATATAAAAATTTATAATTTCTAGATAAGTAAAAAGCCTCTTTCAAGAACTACTTAAAAGAGGCTTTTTATATTTTTTATTAAATTTAAAGTTAAGTTGATAGATATAAAATTTCTCAACTCTTTTTTCTAAAAAAGCTTATAATTTAAATAACAATTCTTCATAAGTCGGGAATGGCCATATCTTATGCTCTAGAATTTCTTCTAAATTATCTCCATAAATTCTCAATTCTTTCATAAGAGGTAAAAGTTTATCCTTTGTATAATGAACACTTAAAGTAATGTTTTCTAAATTATTTAATTCTTCTAATTTCTCTTCTAATTTTTTAGCAGTATTATATAAACCTGCATTATTTTTTAAGATAGAAGATAGAAGTTCTTTTTGTGTCATTGTAGATTCTTCTCCTAGTATTTTAGAAATTCTTTTTATTATATCAGCCACCTCTAGAGCATATCTATTTGATACTGGATAAATGTCTTGAATAGCCATCTTAATCATTACAGCTGATTCCGTTACTATTTGAGTATAATAGTTTTCAGCATAGATATTATATCTCGAGATTAATTCTCCTTCAGATAATACTCCCTGTCTTTCAAATAATTTAATTGTTTCAGGAGCAATATAATATTCTAAGACATCTGTTGTAGATTTTAAGTTAGGAAGTCCTCTTTTTTTTGCCTCTTCTACCCATTCTTCTCCATAACCATTCCCAGAAAAAATTATTCTTTTATGTTCATTATATGTTTTAGATACTAATTTTTGAATTCCCTTAGTTTTATTCTCTAGTCCTTCTAATTCATCTGCAAATTCTTTTAGAACATCTGCTATAATAGTATTTATCATAACATTAGGAGTAGAAGTACTTTGACTTGATCCAGGCATTCTAAATTCAAATTTATTTCCTGTAAATGCAAATGGAGAAGTTCTATTTCTATCGGTAATATCCATAGGTAGTTTAGGTAAAGAGTCTACACCAATTTCTAATTTTCCTTTAATTTTCGATTTCTCATCAGTTTTTTTAAAGATAGTTTCTAGTTCATTTCCTAGGAAAATAGAAATAATAGCTGGTGGAGCTTCATGCCCTCCTAATCTGTTATCATTAGATGCACTTGCAGTGGAGAGTCTTATAAGCGGTGCATATTTATCCACAGCTTTTATAACAGCAGCAACAAAAATTAAAAACTGTGCATTTTCTTTAGGATTTTTGCCTGGTTCAAATAAATTAATCCCATCATCAGTAGCTAAAGACCAATTATTATGCTTACCAGAACCATTTACACCTGCAAATGGTTTTTCATGTAACAACGCTACTAAATTATGTCTATTGGCTATCTTATTCATCGTATCCATCACAAGTTGATTTTGATCGGTAGCTACATTTGAAGAACTATATACAGGGGCAAGCTCGAATTGATTAGGAGCTACTTCATTATGTTTTGTTTTAGAAGGAATTCCTAATTTCCATAATTCAGTGTCTAATTCTCTCATAAAAGTAGCTACTCTTTCTTCAATAGTTCCATAGTAATGACTTCTAAGTTCTTGGGATTTTGCAGCACTTGCGCCAAATAATGTCCTCCCTGTATGAGCTAGATCCAGTCTTCTATTAAATAGTTCTTTTTCAACCAAAAAATATTCTTGTTCTGCTCCTAAGCATGTAGTAACATGCTTAGAAGTATCATTTCCTAAAATTTTTAAAATCCTAAGGGCTTGATTTTCCAAAGCATTCATAGATCTAAGCAGAGGAACTTTTTTATCTAATGCCTCTCCTGTATAAGCAACAAAAGCTGTAGGAATATATAATGTGACTCCAGTATTGTCATCTTTTAAAAAGGCCGGTGAAGTAGTATCCCAAGCAGTGTATCCACGTGCTTCAAAAGTAGATCTTAATCCTCCATTTGGAAATGAAGATGCATCTGGCTCTCCTTTGATTAATTCTTTCCCAGAAAATTCCATGATTATTTGTCCGTCTCCAATAGGGGATACAAAAGAATCGTGCTTTTCAGCAGTAAGTCCATTTAACGGTTGGAACCAGTGAGTAAAATGAGTCGCTCCTTTTTCTATTGCCCAGTCTTTCATAGCATTAGCAACTACTTCAGCAATAGAAAGAGTTAATTCTTTTTTACCTCTTTGTACCTCTATAAACTCTTTGAATACTCTTTTTGGAATACGTTGTCTCAATGTAGTTTTATCAAAACAATAATCTCCATAAATTTCAGGGATAGTTTTTGTTTGATTAATATTTTTTTCCATTTGGACCTCCTAAGTCTTTTGAATGTTTATTATAATAATTAAAAAAAAAAATAAGACATGTTTTAAATAAAGTGAAAAACAAGCCTTAAAATCGATAAGGGCATAAATTCACTTATAGTGGTTACTTTGTGGTAAACCGTAGAAACTCCCAACCATATTATGGGATATATAAGTTTTTATATAACTTTTAAAAAAGGGAATAGTGACATAAAGTCACCATCCCCTATAAAAATAATTCTTAGTTTTTTTAGAGACTAAACCCGTCTTTGAAGTAAAGCTAAATACAAAAATTTCTAATTTCTCAATTCTTTTTAAAATCATTTGCTTACCTCCAATTTTAATATATATATTAATTATATATATATAAGCTTTATATATTAACTATATGTATCAACTATTTATATGATTATAGCAAAATTTTATAGAAAAATCAATTCTTTTTTGTAAAATATGATTGAGTTGGGGTATACTCTTAATATACAATAAACTTAATAAACAAAGGGGTTATCTATGAACTATAAAGAAGAAAATAAAAAAATAGAGTTTGATGTTCATATTTTTCACGAAGGGAACTATTTTAAGTCATATTCTTTATTAGGTGCACATATAAATAATTACGGTGTCTGTTTTAGAGTTTGGGCTCCCAATGCTAAAAAACTTTTTGTTGTGGGAGATTTTAATAATTGGAATCAAAATAGTCATGAGATGAAAAAAAATAATGATTTTTGGATCCTTCAAATTGATGGGCTAAAAAAAGGGGATAAATATAAATATGTTATCGAAACATGGAGTGGTAATAAACTTGTGAAATCAGATCCTTATGCGTTATATTCAGAATTAAGACCAAATACAGCTTCAATAGTATGGGATTTAGAAAATTATTCATGGAAAGATCAGAAGTGGAAAGAAAATATAAAATCTTATCAACCATATAAAAATCCAATGAATATATATGAGGTACATCTGGGATCTTGGAATAAACCAAAGGGAAGAGAAAATTTTCAAACTTATAGAGAGTTAGCAGAAGAATTACCCAAGTATGTTTTTGAAATGGGGTATACCCATGTAGAATTTATGCCGATATCAGAATATCCATTAGATGATTCCTGGGGATATCAAGGTACGGGATATTTTTCAGTGACTAGTAGACATGGAATACCTGAAGACTTTAAATATCTAGTAGATGAACTACATAGATATGGGATAGGAGTTATTTTAGATTGGGTCCCAGGCCATTTTTGTAAAGATGCCCATGGCTTGTATCAATTTGACGGAACTACAACATATGAGTATGCTAATCCTATATTGGGGGAAAATGAACAATGGGGTACTTGTAATTTTGATCTATCTAAACCAGAAATTCATAGTTTTTTAATTTCAAATGCAATATTTTGGATGAAGGAATATCATATAGATGGTCTTAGAGTAGATGCTGTATCCAATATGTTGTACTTAGATTTTTGTAAGGAACCTAGCCCAAAATTAAAAAATAAAAATGGCGGTAATCAAAATTTGTGGGCAATTGATTTTATGCAAAAATTAAATACTGAAATATTTAAAGAATTTCCAAATGCACTTATGATAGCAGAAGAATCTACATCGCGACCAAATATAACTAAAGGTAAAAAAGAAAATGGACTGGGATTTAACTATAAATGGAATATGGGATGGATGAACGATATTTTAAAATATATGGAATTAGATCCTATCAATAGAAAATTTAACCATAACTTAATTACATTTTCTTTAGTTTATGCTTTTTCGGAAAATTATATTCTACCTTTTTCTCATGATGAGGTAGTCCATGGAAAAAAATCTCTTATAGAAAAATTTCCAGGTTACTATATGGATAAATTTGCAAGTTTGAAACTTCTTTTAGGATATATGATGGGACATCCTGGAAAAAAACTTCTTTTTATGGGAGGTGAGATTGGTCAATTTTTAGAGTGGAGATTTTATGAATCTATAGAATGGAAATTATTAGAACTTGAAAAACATAAAAAATTAAAAGATTTTGTTAAAAGTTTAAATTATTTTTATAAAAATGAAAAATCTCTTTGGGAGATAGATCATTCTTATGAAGGATTTCATTGGTTAGAAGCGAATAGTAATGATAGTGGTATAGTTTCTTTTATGAGAAAAAGTCAAGATAAGGATGACTTTATAATAGCAATATACAACTTCACTCCTGTTAATTATCCTAAAAAAAAGATGGGAGTGCCTAGATTTGTTAATTACGAGGAAGTTTTAAATAGTGATATTTCTGAATATGGTGGAGAAAATAGAGTAAATTTAGAGCTATTAAAACCTAAATGGGGTGGTATAAATAAAGAGCTTTGCCACATAGAAATAGATATAGCTCCTCTTTCAGTAATTTATCTAAAACCAAAATTTTAAAAATCAAATTTCTTAGTCAAAAATATAAAATTGTGATAAGATATCTAAAAAATTAAATATTCATAGGGGTGGTTAAATGAGAAAAAAAGAGATGATAGCTATGCTTTTAGCCGGAGGACAGGGAAGTCGACTAGTTCCTTTAACTTCAGATGTAGCAAAACCAGCAGTCGATTTTGGTGGTAAGTATAAAATTATAGATTTCCCATTGAGTAATTGCACAAATTCAGGGATAGATACTGTTGGAATACTTACTCAATATAGACCATTTTTATTAAATACACACATAGGTACAGGATCTGCTTGGGACCTGAACAGTATGCATGGAGGAACAGCAATACTACCACCATATACAACTCAAGAAGGTGGTGCTTGGTATAAAGGAACTGCTAATGCAATCTATCAAAATATTCAATATATAGATAGATATGATCCAGATCATGTACTTATCCTATCAGGAGATCATATCTATAAAATGGATTATAATAAAATGTTAAGAGAACATAAGAGACAAGAGGCAGATGTAACTATAGCTGCTTTGACAGTTACTTTAGAAGAGGCATCGAGATTTGGAATAATGAATGTTAAGGATGAAAATCTCATATATGAATTCGAAGAAAAACCAAAAAAACCAAAAAGTAATTTAGCTTCTATGGGAATCTATATCTTCAAATGGTCAGAATTAAAAAAATATTTAATTGAAGATGAAAAAAATAAAGAATCTGAAAATGATTTTGGTATGAATATATTACCTAAAATGCTAGATAATGGTCTGAAAATGGTTACTCACCCATTTAAAGGTTACTGGAAAGATGTTGGGACAATTAATAGTTTATGGGAAGCTAACATGGATCTATTGGATGAAAATAATGATTTAAACTTACATAAAGATGGTTGGAAAATATATACATCGGGAGAACCAAAAGGCGCAGCATATTTTGGTGAAAATGCCAGTGTAGAAAATTCTATGGTAGTAGATGGATGTGAAGTCTATGGTTCTATAAAAAATACTATATTATTTCCGGAAGTAATTATTGAAGAGGGAGCTATAATTAAAAATTCAGTTATATTTCCTAATGTAAAAATAAAAAAAGGAGTAATTTTAGATAGAGTTATTGTTGGAGAGAATACAAATATTTTGTCTGGAACTCATATTGGAAATAACACAATAAAAGTAATTCCACAAAATAAAACTATAAAATAAACTTGGAGGTAAATTATGGAAAAATCATACATGGGATTAATCCTAGCAACTCAAAACACTAATAATATAATGGGACTCACAAAATATAGACCAATTGGATCTATTCCATTTGCAGGGAGATATAGAATAATTGATTTTTCCTTAACAAATCTGACTAGAGTTGGGATTTCAAATGTTGGAATAATAGTCCCACATAACCATGTAAGATCACTTCGCGACCATATAAGAGGAGGTCAATTTTGGGATTTAGATAGAAAAAATGGTGGAATATTTTTAATGCATCCCAATATTGATATGGGACTTAGAAAATCAAATATAGAAAATTTTAGAGCCAATTTAGAATACTTGCATAAAAGTTCAGAAAATTTTGTTGTATTATGTCCATCTCATTTAGTTGCTAATATTGATTTACAGCCTATTATAGATTCCCATGAAAAATCTGAGAAAGATCTCACTATAGTGTATAAAAAAATAGATGAAGATATAAAAGCATATAGGGGATCTTCAAGTATAATCTTCAACAAAAATAATAAAATAGAAAAATTTGGAGTAGTTGTAGATTCTGAAAAAGAAACAAATGTATCATTAGAAATAAAAATCATAAGAAAAGATCTTTTAATCGACCTTCTTATGAGTGGGGTGCAAAATGGTCTTATAGGAAATTTAAATAATTTTATAGAATTTAATATCCAAAAAATATCTACTAATCTATATGAATTTACAGGATATGCTAAATTTATTGATTCTACAAAAAATTATTTTAAAATAAATAAAGAAATATTAAAAAAAGAAATTAGAGAAGAACTTCTACTAGGTAATGGTGGAATCTCTACAAAAATTAATGACACTCCTCCAGCTATATATAAACAAGATTCTAAAGTATCTAACTCTCTTATCGCTAACGGGTGCATTGTAAAAGGATCAGTTAAAGATAGTATTTTAGGAAGAAGAGTAGTTATAAAAAAAGGGGCCATCATAGAAAATAGTATAATTTTACAATCTTGTATAATTGAAGAGGGGGTAGAAATAAAAAATGTAATTATAGATAAAAATGTAACAATTAAACGATATCAAAAAGTGATTGGATCAGAAGAATTTCCGCTGATAATAGAAAAAAAATCACTCTTAGATGGATAAAATATTTTTGCTGGCTCTTAGGAGCCAGCATTTTAAGAAAAAAGGAGAATATTATGAAAATATTATTTGTTAGTAGTGAAGCACATCCCTTTAATAAGAGTGGAGGGCTAGGAGATGTTGCATATTCCCTTCCTAAAGCACTAGCTAAAACAATAGATATCAGAGTTATCATGCCAAAATATACAAGTATCCATGATAAATATTGTAGCAAAATGAAATTGATATCTAAGTTTACAACTAATGTCTCTTGGAGGGAAAAATATGTAGGTCTTTATAGAATGAAATATGACAATATTCCATTTTATTTTATAGATAATGAGGACTATTTTAATCGTCCAAATGCATATGGATATTTTGATGATGGTGAACGATTTGCATATTTTTCTAGAGCAGTAATTGATGCTATTGAACATATGAATTTTATACCTGATATTATTCACTGCAATGATTGGCAATCAGCTTTAGTTCCTGTATTTTTAAAAGCATTTTACGGGAAAAAATATAAAAATATAAAGGTTATATATACTATACATAACCTTAAATTTCAAGGAGTATATAACGAAAAAACACTTTATGATATATTAGGTTTAAGTGAATATTACTTCGATGAAGAAAGAATGAAATTTAACGATGCTATCTCATACATGAAGGGTGGGATTATCTTCTCTGATTATATAACTACAGTGAGTAGTACATACGCCAATGAGATAAAATATCCTTTTTTTGGCGAGGGTCTCCATGGTCTCTTTCAAAAGCTTAACTATAAAGTTTTAGGAATAGTAAATGGTATAGATTATGATACTTTTAATCCTCGAAAAGATAAGGAGCTTAATACTAAATATGGGATCTCTACAAGGAGTAAAAAAATAAAGAATAAACTAGCTCTTCAAAGAGAATTAGGATTGCTTGAGAGTGAAAATATACCAGTTATTGGAGTTGTAACAAGGCTTACTGGACAAAAAGGTTTAGATTTAATAGCACATATTTTGGAAGAACTATTGATTTTAGATGTTCAATTAGTTGTATTGGGAACTGGAGATATCCAATTTGAAGATTTATTTAAATATTATGCACATATATATCCATCTAAATTATCAGCTAATATTACATTTGACAGTACTTTAGCTAAAAAAATATATGCTGGGTCAGATATATTTTTGATGCCATCACTATTTGAACCATGTGGATTGTCTCAACTAATCTCTATGAGATATGGAACTATACCTATTGTAAGGGAAACAGGTGGCCTAAAGGATACAGTTATTCCATATAATGAATTTAAAGAAACAGGGACAGGTTTTGGATTTAAAAATTATAATGCTCATGAGCTATTACAAACTTTAAAATATGCTTTAAAAATTTATGAAAATAAAGACAAATGGGATAAATTGATTAAAAATGCAATGGAAAGAAAAAGTAGTTGGGCAAATGCCGCTAAAGAATATAAAAAAATATATAGAGCACTAATAAATAAAAAATAAAGATAGGGGGAATATATGGAGATTACAAAAGAAAAGATCCTATCTGATTTAAAAAAAGTTGCTATGATAATATTTACAAATGAATTTGTAGACCTAACTAGGGAAGATCAGTATAAGGTATTTGCAACGGTTATAAAGGAATATCTTTCAGAAAATTGGCTAAAAACAAATGAAAATTATAGAACTGGAAAAGAAAAACAAGTATATTATTTTTCCGTAGAATTTTTATTAGGAAAGATGATGTATTCTAATATCATCAATCTAGGTTTAGAAAATCTATTTTCAGAAGTTATTAATGAATTAAATTTAAGCTTGGAAGAGCTTGAAAAATATGATGCTGAACCAGGCCTTGGAAATGCTGGTCTTGGAAGACTAGCTTCTTGTTTTCTAGATTCTATGGCATCTATAGGAATCCCAGGACATGGATGTGGAATAAGGTATGATTATGGTTTATTTGAACAAAAAATAGTTAATGGGGAACAAATAGAGGGCCCTGATAATTGGTTAAAAAATGGATTCGTTTGGGAAACTAAAAAAAGTCATCAGTCTCAAAAAATAAAATTTTATGGAGATGTAACTTTAAAAGAAATAGGTGGACATTTAACTCCTATTCATACTGAATATGAAATAATTTTAGCTGTTCCCTATGATGTTCCAATTGTAGGTTATAAGAATAAAATAGTCAACAACTTAAGGTTGTGGAAGGCACAAATACAAGGTAATGATTTTGATTATAATTCTTTTAGTTATGGAACTTTTTCAAAATTAGATGAACAAAAAAGAAATGCTGAAGCTATCTCAAAATTATTATACCCAAATGATACCACTGAAGGCGGTAGGTTATTAAGATTAAAGCAAGGTTATTTCTTTGTCAGTGCAGGATTACAGAGTATTGTGGACTATAATACAAAAAAAGGTATCAGTCCAAATAAATTTCCTGAAACATTTAGTGTACAAATAAATAATACCCATCCTGCCCTCTGTATCGCAGAGTTTATGAGAATTTTAATAGATGAGAAAAATATCTATTGGGACAAAGCTTGGGAGATTACAAAAAAAGTGATGTGCTATACTAATCATACAACTCTAACTGAATCTTGGGAAAAATGGGAAATAGATAAAGTTCAAAAATTAATTCCTAGAGTATATATGATAATTGAAGAGATCAATAGAAGGTTTTGTGATGAAGTTTATCAAAAATATAATAACTGGGATAAAGTTATGGAAGTTGCAATTATTAAAAATCGAATAATTAATATGGCACATTTAGCTATTGTAGGAAGTCACTCTATAAACGGAGTCTCAAAGTTACATACAGATATTTTAACAAAAAATATCTTCAAAAATTTTTATACATTATATCCAGAAAGATTTAATAATAAGACTAACGGAATAACTCATCGAAGATGGTTAATAAAATCAAACAAAGCGTTGACCAAATCAATAGATAATATAATCGGTTGTGATTGGAAAAATGATCCAAGTCTTTTAGAAAAATTAACTGAATTTTCAAAGAATAAAAATTTTTGTAATGAGATAGGAGAGATAAAATTAGAAAATAAAAAACAATTAGCTAAACTAATTGAAGAAGAAACAGGTATAAAAGTAGATGTTAACTCTATGTTTGATACCCATGTGAAAAGGATGCATGGATATAAGAGACAATTGATGAATATTTTACATATAATTTATTTATATAGAGAATTTCTTGAAAATAAAGATTTTACAATGTACCCTAAAACATTTATATTTTCAGCTAAGGCAGATCCTGGTTATTATTTAGCTAAAAGAATTATAAAACTAATAAACTCTATAGGCGATCTAATCAATAATGATGAGAGGATCAATAAATTTATGAAAGTGGTATTTATTCCAAATTATAATGTAAGTAAAGCCCAAATTATAATCCCTGGAACTGATCTAAGTGAGCAAATTTCAATAGTTGGAATGGAGGCTAGTGGAACTTCAAACATGAAGTTTATGATGAATGGGGCCTTAACTATAGGAACTTTAGGGGGAGCTAATGTTGAGATACAAGAAGTTGTAGGGGAAGAAAATATCTTTATTTTTGGTTTAAAATATAATGAACTAAAAGAGATAAAGAAAAAAAAATCTTATAATCCTATAAAATTTTTAGAAAAAAATCCTAAGCTAAAAATAGTTGTGGAGATGCTTCGTAATGGAGTCTTTGGAGGAGATTTTTCAAGTATATATAATCATCTAATAGATGAAGATAGATATTTTGTTTTAAAAGATTTCAATTCCTACTTAGAAACTTATAAAAAGATAGAAAATCTCTATAATGATCGTGAACGTTGGAACTCTATGGTAATTAAAAATATTGCAAAATCTGGTAATTTTTCAAGTGATAATACAGTTAGAAGATATGCAAAAGAAATATGGAAGATATAGATTAACCTTTGACAATCTCCCCCTATTCTGGGGGAAATTTTTATAATATCATTATGAATCCTAAAATTACTCTTGAAGAGATTTTATTATATTTATCCTTTAAGCCTTGCAGGAGAATCAATTACTAAGGTAACTGGACCGTCATTTAAAAGATCTACTTTCATATCAGCTCCAAATTTACCACTTTCAACACAAACTCCTAATCTTTTACATCTTTCAATAAATTCTTCATATATAGGGATAGCTTTTTCTGGTCTAGCAGCATTTACAAATCCTGGCCTTCTTCCTTTTTCACAATCACCATAGAGAGTAAATTGTGAAACTATTAGGAGGCTTCCACCTACATCACTCAAAGAATTATTCATCTTTTCATCTTCATCTTCAAAGATTCTAAGACCTATAACCTTCTTAACCATCCATTCTAATTCCTTTATACTGTCATCTACATGAATTCCTAGTAATAGTAATAGTCCATTACCTATTTTACCAACTATTTTTCCTTCTACTTCTACACTCGCTCTTGAAACTCTTTGTAAAACAACTCTCATAATCTCTATTCCTCCTGATTGTTTTTTAATTAGGCCTATAACTAAATTTATTTATTTTTTATATTAAATATATCTTCTAATTTTCTAGCTACTCCATCATTTATATTATTCCCAATAACCTCTAAATGTGGTAATTTTTCTTTAAGGGTTGAGCTACCATTTTCCATTATAAAACCTTTTCCTACTAATCCTAGCATCTCTAAATCATTCAAACCATCACCAAAAGCTATAGTTTCTTCAATTTTTATATTCTCTAATTTTAAGACCTCTTCAATAGCAGTTCCTTTAGATACGTCTTTAGCCATCACTTCCAAGCAAACAGGAAGTGACATAGTTACATTAAGCTGATCTGGATAAAGTCCTCCAATTTTTTTTTCTAGTTTTTCTATAACTTTTGGATCTTCATGAAGATAGAAAAATTTAGTAATCTTAGTATCTTTTAAACTTTTAAAATCAACTAAAGTATAAGTAAATCCCGATTCAGTATGAAATTCCTTTGTCCATTGAGCTTCTTTTTCCGTATACCAGTAGTCTCCAGCATATAAATTTATATGAATTTCTTTATCTAATTTAAGATCTATTATCTCCCTTGAGATATAAAGTGGAAGATCCTTTGCTAAAATTTCTTTATTTTTTTCATTGTGAACCCTAGCACCATTAGATGTAATCATAATCGTATCTAGATCTAATATCTTTTTTATAGCCAATACATCAGTATGATGTCTACCAGTAGCAATAAAAAACTTTATTCCACTGTTAATAATAGATTTAATAATTACCTTAGTATAATCTGAAATTTTGTGTTCTGAATTTAAAAGTGTCCCGTCTAAATCACAAATAATTGCTTTATATGTCATAAATTTTCTCTCCTTTTTTCTTTTATTATACCATAGATTATAATATAATTTTCTTAAGAAATTATTTTGGAAAAATTTCCTAATTAATGGTATTATTTATTTAACTGATAAAGATTGTAGGAGGAAATTATTTTGGATATAGAAAAAATATTAAATAAGAAAATATTAAATCGAAGTGATTTGATCTATTTAATGAAAATTAGGTCAGCAGAAGATATAGAAAAAATATTTAAAAAAGCTTATGAAATAAAATTAAAAAATATAGGAAATAAAGTCTATTATCGTGGACTTATAGAGATAGGAAATAAATGTATAAAAAATTGTCTCTACTGTGGAATTAGGAGAGACAATAAAAATATTGAAATTTTTGAGATGACTAAAAAACAAATTCTAAAAAGTGCTAGATGGATCTATGAAAATGGGTTTGCATCTATAGCACTACAGTCTGGTGAAAGACAGGATAAAGAATTTGTGGACTTTATTGAAGATGTTATAGTTGGAATAAAAAAAATCTCTAATAATAAATTAGGTATTACTTTGTCTCTAGGTGAGCAAACATATGAAACGTATAAAAAATGGTTTGATGCTGGAGCTCATAGATATTTACTTAGAATAGAAAGTTCTAATAAAATTATTTACAATTCTCTCCACCCACATGATCCCCTTCATAATCATAATACCAGAATAGAATGCCTAAAAGATTTAAGAAAAGTTGGATATCAAGTTGGTACAGGTGTAATGATTGGATTACCAGGTCAGACTACAGAAGACCTGGTAGACGATATTTTATTTTATGAGAAGATGGATATAGATATGATAGGTATGGGACCTTATATCCTGCATGATGAAACCCCTATGGGAAAGGAATTTAAAGAGAAAGTATTAAGCGTAGATAAAAGAGTAGAGTTAGGATTAAAGATGATAGCTTTAACCAGAATTTATTTGAAAGACGTTAATATTGCCGCCACTACTGCCCTTCAGGGATTAGATCCTATGGGGCGAGAAAAAGGATTAAAAGCAGGAGCAAATATTCTTATGCCTACGGCAACTTTAGAGGAGCATAAAAGTAAATATCAACTTTATAATGATAAACCTGGGATCTTTGATAGTGCCATTGAGAGCAAGGAATATCTGGATAAAAGTGTAAAAAATATAGGTGATGAAATTATCTATAATAATTGGGGTGATTCCCCTCACTTTAAGAAAAAATGTCTTAAATAAAAAAATATATAATAATTATAGATATAAAATCAAAATAAAGAAGCTTAAAAGCGAGGGTTTCCAGAAAAGTCTACAAATAGAAAAAAAGTTCCTGTGGTAATTTTTAGCACAATAAAAATTTATGTTTTTTATTAATTTAAATATAATTTTAAAATTTAAGCATGTCAAGCAAGCCTAAAAAAAGGCTTCTTGGCGTGTTTTTTTACTTTACTGTGGAATTCTATCAGCATACATCATTGATAATTCATCATAAACTTTATCTTAATTTGTAAGGGGATATACCCATTTCTTTGCTAATATTTGAGTAGCTAAATATAATGCCTTAAAGTAGTGCAGTATCTGACGGAAAAACGCATCTTTGACAATTTAGGTGCTTTTAAGTACTGTTTAAACTCTCTATTGCATTGTTAGTATAAATCACTTTTGTAACATTAGAAACCAAACTTTTACTGATTTCAAATCCATAAATAAAACACACTAAAATTTTAAGTTTGTTATATTTTTTGTTAAAAAAATATAACAAATATATCAAGAAAAAAAGACATTATTTTTGAAAAGTCTTAAATAACTACTTTTTATTTCTCCTAAGGTTTTTTTAAGTATTTATTTATTATAAATTATTATTTTTAGTGTTATTTTTTTAGTATATATTTAATATTTTAGTTTAAATTACGGTAATTATACAAAAAACAAGAAAATAAAACATAAAATTTAAATTTTTATTTGACAAGTCTATAGAATAGAGGTAATATTATCTTAGAAAAAGCTTATAAAAATAAGAGAAAAAAAGGGAGGTAAAATGAAAAAAGTTTTATTAATGATTTCATCATTAGTTGTCTTATTAACATTAACAGCTTGTGGTGGTGGGGAAAAAGAAAGTAAGATAAAAGATACGTTAGTCGTTGCTCAAGGGGCCGATGCTAAATCGTTGGATCCACATGCAACAAATGACCAACCATCATCTAGAGTATCAGCACAAATTTATAATGGACTAGTATCAACTGATGGAGATATGAATATCGTACCTGCACTTGCTGAATCATGGGATCAACCAAATTCTACAACAACAATATTTCACTTAAGAAAGGGAATAAAATTTCATAATGGAGAAGAATTAAAAGCATCAGACGTTAAGTTTACAATCGAAGGGATGCTAGCTTCACCAACAATTCATCATATCATAGAAGCAGTGGATAAAGTTGAAGTTATAGATGACTATACAGTTAAAATTATTACAAAAGAACCTTTTGGACCATTATTACATCATTTAGCACATACAGCATCATCTATTTTAAATGAAAAAGCTGTTACTGAATCTGGAGATGACTATGGACAAAATCCAGTAGGAACTGGACCATATGCATTTGTAAAGTGGGAATCTGGAGATAAAATCGTTTTAAAAGCAAACGAAGATTATTACTTAGGAGCTCCTAAAGTTAAAAATGTAATTTTTAGAAATATAACTGAAGGGACTAATAGAACTATTAGTTTAGAAACTGGCGAAGTAGATATTGCATATGATATTGAACCTATCGATAAAAATCAAGTTAAAGATAACGAAAACTTAAACTTAGAAGAAGAAGAATCTCTTTCTATGGCTTATATTGGATTTAATTTTGAAAAAGCACCATTTGATAACAAATTGGTTAGACAAGCTATTGGACATGCAATTGATGTAGATATTATCATCGATGTAGTATTAGACGGTGCTGGATCAAAAGCAAATTCACCTATTGGACCAAAAGTATTTGGTCATAATAAAAATACAAAATCATACAAATATGATCCAGAATTAGCTAAGAAATTATTAGCAGAAGCAGGATATCCTAATGGATTTAAAACTGTAATTTGGACAAATGATAATCCAGTAAGACTACAGATCGCAACGATTGTACAAGATCAACTAAAGCAAATAGGGATAGATATGGCAGTAGAACCAGTAGAATGGGGAGCTTATTTAGACGGAACTGCAAGAGGAGATCATGAGATGTTTATCCTAGGTTGGGTAACTACTACAGGAGATGCAGACTATGGACTAAATGCTCTATTTAATAGTGCAAATATTGGTGGAGCTGGAAATAGATCTTTCTATGCAAATAAAGATGTAGACAAGTGGTTAGATAAAGCTAAATCATCTACAGATCCAAAAGAAAGACTAGCACTATATGCTAAAATTCAAAATCAAATCATGGAAGATTTACCGGTAAATCCTTTATATTATCAAACAATGAATGCTGGTATTAATAAAGATATAAAAGGTTTTAAATTAAATCCTGCAGGACATCATAAGATCTATGGAGTGTATTTTGATCAACAAAAATAATCTTGATTACCCTCTGAAATATTAATTTTAGAGGGTAATCTTTTTAAGAAATAAATATAAAATAAAGGAGGAAACATGCATAAATATATATTTAAAAGAATATTATTATTGATACCTGTATTATTAGGTGTATCATTTTTAGTTTTTTCAATAATGTCATTTACACCTGGAGATCCGGCACAGCTTATTTTAGGAGAAAGTGCTCCTAAAGCTGCTATTGAAGGACTTAGAGAAGAGATGGGTTTAAATGATCCATTTTTAGTGCAATATGGAAAATTTATTTTAAATGCAGTACAAGGTGACTTTGGAAGATCATATACAAGTGGAAGAGAAGTCTTTGGAGAAATTTTTCAGAGGTTCCCAAATACGTTGATTTTAGCAATAATTGGTGTAGTAATAGCTATATTAATTGGTATACCTGTAGGAATTATATCCGCTACTAAGCAATATTCTATAATAGATAGTACTAGTATGATTGCTGCTCTCTTAGGTGTGGCAATGCCAAATTTTTGGCTAGGGCTTATGCTAATCTTATTTTTTTCAGTAGGATTAGGCTGGCTCCCATCAGGTGGTTTTGGAGGTTGGAAAAGTTTAATCCTTCCATCAATTACATTAGGAACAGGAGCAGCAGCAATAATTACTCGTATGACTAGATCATCTATGCTAGAAGTAATTAGACAAGATTATATAAGAACAGCAAGAGCTAAAGGTGTTTCTGAAAAAAAAGTTATCAACAGACATGCACTTAAAAATGCATTAATTCCGGTAATCACAGTTGTAGGATTACAATTTGGATATTTATTGGGGGGGGCTGTACTTACAGAAACTGTTTATTCTTGGCCAGGAGTTGGAAGAATGATGGTAGAAGCTATTAGAAGTAAGGATACACCAATTGTATTAGCAGCTGTTTTGTTCCTTGCAACAACATTTTCAATAGTAAATCTATTTGTAGATATCTTATATGGATTTGTAGACCCTAGAGTAAAATCTCAATATAAATAAGAGGAGGATTTAGTTATGTCAGAAGCACTGAGCAGTGAAAATATTAGTAATAATTCTTCTGTGGAAATTGTAAATAAAAAAAGAAGTCAATTGGCTGAAGTATGGAGAAGATTAAAGAAAAATAAAATGGCTATGATTGGTCTTGCAATTTTAGGAGTAATAGTACTTTTAGCTATCTTTGCAGATATAATTGCACCATATGATAGTGTAGCAATAAAGCAAAATTTAAAGGATAGATTACAAGGTCCGAGTACAGCACATATCTTTGGAACAGATGAATACGGTAGAGATATGTTTGCTAGACTTATTCATGGAGCTCGTGTATCACTACAAGTTGGAATTTTAGCAGTTGGAATTTCTATAGTTGTTGGTGGAACATTAGGAGCAATAGCTGGTTATTATGGTGGAAGATTAGATAATATAATCATGAGAATAATGGATGTTTTCCTTGCAGTACCTAGTATACTGTTAGCTATAGCAATTGTTTCAGCATTGGGTCCAAACTTATTAAATCTTATGTTTGCGATTAGTATATCTTCTGTTCCTGGATACGCAAGAATTGTAAGATCATCTGTAATCTCAATAAGAGACCAAGAATTTATAGAAGCTGCTAAAGCCATAGGAGCAGATGATTTTAGAATTATATCAAAGCATATTATACCAAATGCATTTGCTCCAGTAATTGTTCAAGGAACACTAGGAGTAGCAGGAGCTATACTTTCTACAGCTGGGCTTAGTTTTATAGGAATGGGGATTCAACCACCTGCGCCAGAATGGGGAGCGATGCTTTCCGGAGGTAGACAATATCTTAGATATGCACCTCATGTAACAACTATTCCAGGTATAGCAATAGTAGTTACTATATTAGCTTTAAACTTACTTGGTGATGGACTTAGAGATGCTCTAGATCCAAGACTAAAATCATAATTAAATAAAAAAAGGAGAAAAACCTTATGAGTGATAAATTATTAAATATAAAAAATCTTAGTATTGAATATAGAACTGAAGATGGAGTTGTAAAAGCAGTAAATGGTATTAATCTAGATTTAAAAGAAGGAGAAACGCTAGGTTTAGTAGGAGAAACTGGGGCTGGTAAAACTACGACAGCTTTAGGAATGATGAGATTAATTCCAAACCCTCCAGGGAAAATCAAAGGTGGAAGTATTGAATTTGAAGGAAGAGATTTATTATCCCTTTCTGAAGATGACATGAGAGGAATTAGAGGTAACAAAATATCTATGATATTTCAAGATCCTATGACTTCATTAAATCCAGTGTTAAGTGTAGGAGAACAAATATCAGAAGTAATCTTGATTCATCAGAATATAAATACTGAAGCAGCAATTGACAAAGCTGAAGAGATGTTAGAATTAGTTGGAATTCCAGGGGGAAGATATAATGATTATCCCCATCAATTCTCTGGTGGAATGAAACAAAGAGTTGTAATTGCAATAGCACTTGCATGTAACCCTAAATTACTTATAGCAGATGAACCTACAACAGCTTTAGATGTTACTATACAAGCTCAAGTTTTAGACTTAATGAATAATTTAAAAGAAAAATTCAAAACAGCTATGCTTATGATTACCCATGATCTAGGTGTAGTAGCACAAGTATGTGATAAAGTAGCTATAATGTATGGAGGAGAGATTATAGAATATGGCAAAATAGAAGATATATTTGAATCTACAAAACATCCGTACACAAAAGGATTATTTGGTTCTATTCCAAATTTAGTTAGTGATGCCAAAAGACTAAGTCCAATCAAAGGAACTATGCCAGATCCAACTAACTTACCTTCTGGATGTCCATTTCATCCTAGATGTGACATGGCAAAAAATATTTGTTCTGACAGAATACCTAAACATACGAATATTGATGGACATAGAATTAAATGTCTAATATTTGAAGAAGAAACAAAAAAACAGTGGATATAAGGAGGGATAGGTATGTCAAATATAATACTAGAAGTAAGAAATTTAAAAAAACATTTCAAAACTCCTAAAGGTATGTTACATGCAGTAGACGGAGTAAATTTTTCAATAGAAAAAGGTAAAACATTGGGGATAGTAGGAGAATCTGGTTGTGGTAAATCCACAACTGGAAGAGTAATTCTAAGGTTGTTAGAGGCTACAGATGGAGAAATATTTTTTGAAGGTCAAAATATAAGAGAATTTAATAAAAATCAAATGAGAAAATTAAGAGAAGATATGCAAATAATTTTTCAAGATCCATTTGCTTCTTTAAATCCTCGGATGACTGTAAGTGAAATAATAGGAGAGCCATTAATTATTCATAAATTAGTAAGTAATAAAAAAGAATTAAGTGAAAAAATAAAAGAATTGATGGATTTAGTAGGTTTAAGTCAGAGACTATTAAATACATATCCCCATGAATTAGATGGTGGAAGAAGACAAAGAATTGGTATTGCTCGTGCACTATCATTAAATCCAAAGTTTATTGTATGTGATGAGCCTGTATCAGCATTAGATGTATCAATACAAGCACAAGTCTTAAATCTTATGCAAGATTTACAACAGAAACTGGAATTAACTTTTATGTTTATTACCCACGACCTGTCTGTAGTTAAACATTTTTCAGATGATGTTGCAGTAATGTATTTGGGTCAATTAGTAGAAAAAGCACCCTCTAATGAACTCTTTAAAAATCCAAGACATCCATATACAAAAGCTTTACTATCGGCTATTCCAGTAGCAGATTTAAAGCATAAAATGGATAGAATAGAACTTCACGGCGAGATAACTTCTCCAATCAATCCAGCAGAAGGATGTAGATTTGCAAAGAGATGTGCATATGTTAGGCCTGAGTGTAGTCATGGAGATCCTACATTAAATGAAATTTCAGATGGGCATTTTGTTGCATGTCATCTTGTAGATAACTTAGTTAAAAATAAATAATAATTTTATTTTAAAAAAAAATAAACTATCTTTACGGATAAATCATTCTTGTTTTTTAAAATATGATATAATATAGAAGATATATATAATTTTCTACATTATAAATTTTTATTTTAATAAATTTAGGAGGCTCAAATGAAAAAAAGTAAAACAAAAGCTGTTAAAATAAAAGGTAAAAATAGAAAAAAAGGTAAAAAATTAGGTAAGGTATTAATAAAATCAAATATAAAAAGAAAGATCAAAATTAGAGAAGTTGAAGAGAAAATAAAGTAAGATTTTACTTTATACTTTAGAAGAGTATATTTAATGAAAAGAGGGTGTCCAGAAAAGTCTGCAAATAAAAAAAAAGTTCCTATGATAATTTTTAATGCGATAAAAAATTTATGTTTTTTATTAATTTAAGTATAATTTTAAAATTTAAGCATGTCAAGCAAGCCTTAAGAAAAA